>JGI24025J20009_10003332_pt1 | contig 11003 bp, 5 predicted proteins | sample Cruoilmetagenom3_FD_20009 | JGI IMG/M metagenome (IMG submission 20009) | reverse complement strand
TACAAAATGGGTAGATTCTTTAATTTATCCAGAAGAAACCCATTTTAAAAACATTCGCCAAATTACCTTTGGTGGTGATAACGCAGAAGCATATTGGAGTTTTGACGACAAGCAATTGGTATTTCAGTCTAACAACAAAGATTGGAACGTAAACTGTGATCAAATGTTTTTAATGGATGCAGATGAAACCTTTAAAGACCATATACCACCAATGATTAGCACAGGAAAAGGAAGAACCACTTGTGCTTATTTTTTACCAGATAATAAACATATTATTTATGCATCTACACATTTAGGTGCTGATAAATGCCCAGAAACTCCTTTGCGTAAAAACGGAAAATACATTTGGCCTATTTATGATACCTATGATATTTTTGTGGCAGATTTAGAAGGAAACATAACGGCACAATTAACCAACAAAAAAGGTTATGATGCAGAACCAACGGTTTCACCAAAAGGAGATAAAATTGTATTTACTTCTACAAGAAATGGCGACATTGATTTATATACCATGAATTTAGATGGTAGTGATGTAAAGCAAATTACTTTTGAATTGGGTTATGATGGAGGAGCTTTCTTTTCTCCTGACGGAACAAAAATTATCTTCCGTTCTTCTAGACCAAAAACAGAGGAAGAGATTAAAGAATACAAAGATTTATTAGCTGAAGGATTAGTACAACCAACAGAAATGGAGTTGTATATATGTAATGCTGACGGAAGCGATTTAAAGCAATTAACCGACTTAGGAAACGCCAATTGGAGTCCGTTTTTTCACCCAAGCGGAAAGAAAATTTTATTCTCTTCTAATTTTGAATCAGAACGTGGTTTTCCCTTTAATTTATACCTAATTGATATCGATGGAAAAAACCTAGAACGCGTGACACATAGCACTACTTTTGATGCTTTTCCTGTGTTTTCAAATGATGGTAAATATTTAATTTTCTCTTCTAATAGAAATAATGGAGGAGGACATGATACCAACTTGTTTATTGCAGAATGGCAAGATTAATTCATTCTTGCTATAACCATACTATTTATACTAAAAACTCCTGCTTTGGCAGGAGTTTTTTATTTTTCTAAACGGTCTCTTTCTTTTCGTGATTTAGTACGCTCATTAGTTTGTAAGGTTGTATTACCAAACTTATAACTAAAACCTACTTTTACATATCTATTGTCTTGATTGGTATAGCTAGTACTATTTTGGTTTAAATACCTATTGGTTACACTAAAGTCTTGTTCATTAAATATATCTGAAAAAGATAAAGATATAACTCCCTTATTTTTTAAAACCGTTTTTTTAATGGCCAAATCTGAAGATAATCTAGAGTCTACTTCCTGGAAACCTTGTTGGTTTTTACCTATATAAACAAGGGTGAAATTTGCAGATAAGCTTTTATCTTTTAAAAATGAAAAATCGTTACTTAGTACAGAATAATTAGACCATCTATCTGTTTTTAAAAGCGTATCATTAAATATTGCTTCGTCTTGAATATTATAAAAAGAGGTTACAAAATACACAAACCAGTTTTTAGTAACATTAAAATAGGTTGAAAAATCAAAACCATATTCTATAGTATTATTAAGGTTTAATGGTGTAAATATTAATTGATTTTCTTCATTATTTTGAATAGGTAATTCTATAAAACTAGCATCTGTATGTTTGTAATAAGCTTCAAAAGTATATATATCTTTTATAGTAGTTCCTAGTACTACATGGTCTATAAATGCTGGCTGTAAGTTTGGATTTCCTGTAACAATAGTATTGTCATTTAAATAATATTTAAACGGATTTAAATTTTGGTAACTTGGTCGCTCTACACTACGTTTATAATTGGTGTATATATTTACATTACTTGTTAGTTGATGGCTTAAATTAAACGTAGGAAAGCCTTTAAAATAATCTTGTTTGTTTTCTTCATTTGTAATAGGAGAAACCCCTTCAATATTGGTTTGCTCTATTCTAAAACCTGTGAATAAACTCCATTTTTCCCACGTTTTTTCATAACTAAAATATGCAGCAAAAATATCTTCGTCATAATTAAAAGCATCTGTATTTTCTTGGTTCAAGGTTTCTACATCTGCAATAACATCAAAATGTGCTATATCACTTTCGGTTTTTATAAAAGAGGTTTTTATTCCTGCGTAAAACGAAGAAGTTTCGTCTATTGCTGTATTATAATCTAATTGCGAAGTATAAATACTAGTATCTTGATTTGCATTGGTACTAAAAGCGTTGTTATCATTTGTGCTATCTTCATAAAAATAACTACTTAAAACTTTTTGCTCTCTATGGTAATCATAAATCGTATAATGCGAATTAAAAGTTAATTTTGATGCATTGTTAAAAACATGAACATAATCTAAATCAAAGCCTAAATTGTGTTTATTATCTCTAGATAAATTATTAGTCTTAAGGTTATAACTAGAAGCATTAGTGTAGTCTTCTATTACAGACATACTATTAATTCTATATTTATAATAGGGTAGAAATAATAAGTTAGAAGACAGACTTAAGGTGTTCTTATCATCAAAAAAATAATCTAAATTAAAGTTAATATTATGCGTTTTAGACCAGGTATTTCTATCTGTATCTGAGTTCCATTCTTGAGATACAGCATTATTTTCTATATAATTAATTACATCTGTATTCTCTCTATTTATTTTACTTTGTGTAAAACTATAATTACCAAAAAAATTAATTTTTTCGTCTTTATAAAAGTGTGTAGTTGCTAGATTCGTTTTAGGAAAAACCCCTTGTGTAAAATTTCCAGCAATAGATCCTCGATATCCTGTAATTAGGTTTTTAGCCATTACAATATTTAACACAGCACCACTAGAAGCATCATATTTTGCTGGCGGATTTGTAATTACTTCAATAGATTTTATGCTATTAGCAGGAGAACCTTCAAGTAATTGTGCCAATTCATCTCCTGAAAGATGTACTTTTTTATCATTGATATAAACTGTTGGTGTTGTATTTTTTATGGAAATATTAGAATCTACAACCAAAACACCTGGAGTACTACGTAATACTTCCATCATATTCCCTTCGCTTAATGCTGTATTTTCTACATTAAAAATTAAACGATCTGCTTCTTTTTTTACAGATGGCTTTTTTACAACTATAGCTACTTCTTCTAAACTTTGGGTAGATTCGTTTAAAATAATAGTAGCAAGATTTGTGTTTTTATCTACTACAATTTCTTTTGTAAACTCATTAAAGCCAATAAAAGAAGCTTTTAAAATGTATTCATTTCTTGAAATATTATGTAAAGAAAATGCGCCAAAATCATTGCTACTAGTACCAGAAACAACGGTAGAGTCTTGCTTATTTAATAATACAATATTAGCATAAGAAATGGGTGTATTCTGTACATCATACACTTTTCCACTAACAGTAAACTCTTGGCTAAACATTCCTAAAGGAACCAAAAAGAAAAATAATTTAAGGCTATTTTTTAATTTCAAAATAATTTGCGATTTAAAACGCAATATACCAATAGTTTCCCACTTTTATTTACGGAATTTCCGTAAATTTTAGTGGTTTTTTCCCACAAAATAAAAGTATGTAAAAGCACAATATTTGCACTATATTTGCTAAATCTCTATAGAGAAGATAATAGGACTATGAAGCACATTAGAAATTTTTGCATTATTGCACATATAGATCATGGTAAAAGTACACTAGCAGATCGGTTGTTAGACTTTACAGGATCTGTAACCGCTCGTGAACAACAAGCGCAACTTTTAGATAGTATGGATTTAGAACGCGAACGTGGTATTACCATTAAATCGCATGCCATACAAATGGATTATACGTATGAAGGAGAACAATATGTTTTAAACTTAATTGATACTCCTGGTCACGTAGACTTCTCTTATGAAGTATCTAGATCTATTGCTGCTTGTGAAGGAGCTTTACTAATTGTAGATGCAGCACAAAGTATTCAAGCACAAACCATTTCTAACTTATATTTAGCGCTTGAAAATGATTTAGAAATTATTCCTGTACTTAACAAAGTAGATTTACCAAGTGCAAATCCTGAAGAAGTTACTGATGATATTGTAGATCTTTTAGGTTGTGATCCTGAAGATGTTATTCATGCAAGTGGTAAAACAGGTTTTGGTGTAGAAAACATTTTAAAAGCAATTATAGAACGTGTTCCTGCTCCTAAAGGAGATCCTGATGCGCCTTTACAAGCATTAATTTTTGACTCGGTTTACAATACTTTTAGAGGAATTGAAACCTATTTTAGAGTTTTTAATGGCGAAATTAAAAAAGGACAAAAAATAAAATTTGTTGCTACAGATAAAGAGTATTTTGCAGATGAAGTTGGTACCTTAAAACTAACTCAAATTGCAAAACAAAGTGTAAAAACTGGAGATGTTGGGTATTTAATTACAGGTATTAAAACAGCTAAAGAAGTAAAAGTAGGAGATACTATTACAGATTTTGCTAAGCCAACTACCAATATTATTGAAGGTTTTGAAGATGTAAAACCAATGGTATTTGCAGGAATTTATCCTGTAGATACAGAAGACTATGAAGAGCTTAGAAGTTCTATGGAAAAACTGCAACTAAATGATGCTTCATTAGTTTTTTCACCAGAAAGTTCTGCCGCTTTAGGTTTTGGTTTCCGTTGTGGTTTTTTAGGAATGCTTCACATGGAAATTATTCAAGAACGTCTAGAGCGTGAGTTTAATATGACTGTTATTACAACAGTTCCTAACGTATCTTATAACGCATATACAAACAAAAACCCAGACACTCCTTTTATTGTAAATAACCCATCTGATTTACCAGACCCTTCTACAGTAAATCGTGTTGAAGAACCATATATTAAAGCTACAATCATTACTAAATCTGACTTTGTTGGTAATGTAATGTCCTTATGTATTGAAAAACGTGGTATGATTATTAATCAAACCTATTTAACACCAGAGCGTGTAGAATTAACGTTTGAAATGCCTTTAGCAGAAATTGTTTTTGATTTTTACGATAGATTAAAAACCGTTTCAAAAGGATATGCTTCTTTTGATTATCATCCTATAGGAATGAAAGTATCTAAACTAGTACGTTTAGATGTTTTATTAAACGCACAACCAGTAGATGCGCTTTCTGCATTAATACATACAGATAACGCACACAATATTGGTAAGAAAATGTGCGAAAAATTAAAAGAACTTATTCCTAGACAACAATTTGATATTCCTATTCAAGCAGCAATAGGAGCAAAAATTATTGCTAGAGAAACCGTAAAAGCACTACGTAAAGATGTAACTGCAAAATGTTATGGTGGTGATATTTCACGTAAACGTAAGCTTCTTGAAAAACAGAAAAAAGGTAAAAAACGTATGCGTCAAGTAGGTAATGTAGAAATACCTCAACAAGCATTTATGGCTGTTTTAAAGTTAAATGATTAACACAAATTCCTTTGAAAAAAGGAATCTCCTAAATTGAGCTACTACTGAAGATGTAAAGCCAATAAAGCATTATAAAAGCACCAATACTAATTGGTGCTCTAGATGTTTTTATTGAGCTTGTAGTTTGTACTTATTTGTGTAAATTCAATTATACAATTTTAAGTATTACTCCTTTTATTCTGTATCTCTAGTTGCTCTTTCAACTCTAATTATTAGTGGTTTAAACTTTATTATTGAAAAACTTTTACTAATAACCTCTTTTTTTTCTTTGTTTAAATAGATTCCTGCCTTCGCAGGAATTTAGCAACAAGCATTTATGGCTGTTTTAAAGTTGAATGATTAACACAAATTCCTTTAAAAAAAGGAATCTCTTACATTGAGCTACTACTGAAGATGTAAAGCCAATAAAGCATTATAAAAGCACCAATACTAATTGGTGCTCTAGATGTTTTTATTGAGCTTGTAGTTTGTACTTATTTGTGTAAATTCAATTGTACAATTTTAAGTATTATTCCTTTTATTCTGTATCTCTAGTTGCTCTTCCTACTATAATCATTGGTGGTTTAAGGTGAAATAATCAATATTAACTTCTTTGGTTTATTTAATAACTTATTCAATACAGTATAGTATTTAAAATGCTATGATGAATATCTTATAATTTATAACCTTCTAAAGGCTAAAAAAAAAACTAAATTAATTATCATTTTCTCTGTGTTTTAATATATTTGCCGAATTATTAATTAAAATATACCAAATATGATTAAAATTTTACATTGTTTTTTAGTTTTCTTTACATTTAATTCAATAAACGCGCAAGTGTTTTCTGAAGACTTTTCCGAAGCTTCTGGAGTTGCAAATAGCTTCTCCTTAGATGGTTGGAACCAAACAAGAGACACTAACGACTCTTATGAAGATGGATTTTCTGTTGATAGTGGTGGTGCTTGGATAGCAGATGGTTTTAATAACGATGGAACCACAGGAGCCATGAGAATTAATATGACCAATAATGTAAAACGTGATTGGTTAACTGCTCCTTCAGTAGATTTATCTACTACACCTTCAACAGGTAGTTATACTGTGGAGTGGAAAATGGCTTTTACTCCAAATAATGGAGAAACTTTTCAAACACTTAATTCTGGAGATCAAATTAGATTACTTGTCTCAATAGATGGAGGTGTGACATATAGTTCTTTAGTACTATATGATAGCAGTACAACTATACCACAATGGGGAGAAACTTTTTCAGTAGAATTATCTGATCCTTCCTATTTTGTAAGTGATGTACGTTTTGCTTTTTATGCTTTTGAAAGCAATACTACTGTTAACGCTACAAATGTATTTATAGATGATTTTCAAATAACAGATTATTCATCTCTTTCTACAACAGACATAACTATTTCTCAAGGAGTCGATATATATCCAAATCCGACTTTAGATAATCTAAATGTGAAAAATGTATCGTTATCAGAAGTACAATTATTTACATTATTAGGACAAAAAGTACCTGTAGATTTTAATGAATCAACTATTTACACATCTAAACTAACAACAGGAACTTACATCCTTAAGTTAACGGATGAAAAAGGGTATACTTATACTAGTAAGTTTATTAAAAAATAAGACTTTCTTAAATAAGTTTATATTGTAAAAAACCTTCATTTAAAAATGAAGGTTTTTTTATGTAATAAATTCGTTTTTACTTCTATAATTAATCGCTTTCTAGCGGTATTTTTTCCACATCAAAAGGTTTTCCTAAATATACTAGTTTAAACCCTTTACCAATATTTTCTGCTTTGGTATCATACACAGATATAATATGAAGTTCTCCTTCATCATCTTTTAAAAATAAAGGAATCACATACTGGTCTTTACTCGCTAATTCAATAAGAGTTTCATAATGCTCTGCATCATCAATATCTAGTTCTTGTATTGCTGGATATTTACGTGTTACTTCCATTAAATTAATATAATCATCTGTAGGAGAGAATAAGCCTTCTTTAGGGCTCTTTTCAGGAAAATTCATTTCATCTGAAGTCACCAATCGATACGAACCATTTTCACCAAATTCTTTACTAAACTTCTCAATAATATAAGAATTAATATCAGAGTTTCCTGTCATAGCCATAATATAACCTACATCATTTAACTCAATATTATCTGATAGTGTATCTGAATAAATATCACTACTCAAAGCATCTAAGCCTAATTCTTGTGCTTTCTCAATATTATTTTGATTACTATCTATTAATACAACATGTCTTCCGTTATTTACTAAATAATGTCCTAATAAACGGGACAATTTAGAAGCTCCTATAATTAAGATTCCGTTAGATTTAGTTAAAAACACACCTATTAATCTAGAAAATAAACGCGCTGTTGTAGCATTTAATAAAACGGTTCCTAAAACAATCATAAATACTAAAGGAGTAATGTATTCTGCACCTTCAATACCTTGTTTCATTAGTTTACTTCCAAATAAAGAAGCTATACCTGCTGCTACTATACCTCTTGGTCCAACCCAACTTATAAATACCTTTTCGTTAAATTTTAGTTTTGATCCTGCAGTACTTAAAAACACTGCAATAGGCCTTACAACAAATACAACTATAGCAAAAAGAATAGCAGTATTCCAGCTATATAACAGTAATAAATCGTCTATACTTATGTTGGCTGCTAAAAGTATAAATAGAATAGAAATTAGCAAAACACTTAAAGATTCTTTAAAATAAAGAAGCTCTTTTATATTTTCTAATTTACCGTTTCCTAAAACCATTCCCATAACAACAACAGCTAATAAACCAGACTCATGTGCAAATACTTCAGACTCTACAAAAACAAGTAAAACGGTGGATAGAGAAACCACATTAAGAAGGTAATGCGGAATGAATTTTTTATTAATAGCAAATGCTAATGCATGTGCAAAGGTAAACCCAAAGGTAGTACCAAAAAGAATAATTTTTCCGAATTCTAAAAGTGCATTTTTAGTAAATCCTGCTTCGCCACCAACACTTATAAACTCAAACACTAAAACGGCAACTAAAGCGCCAATTGGGTCAATAAGAATACCTTCCCATTTTAAAACTGCAGAAACATCTTTTTTTAACGGAATGTTTCTTAAAATAGGTGTTATTACTGTTGGTCCTGTAACTATAATTAATCCTGAAAATAAAAAAGACAATTCCCAACTTAACTCAAAAATAAAATGTGCTGCAATTCCTGCTCCAAAAAAAGTAACTGTAGAACCTAAGGTAATAAGCTTGGTAATAACTGGTCCTACATTTTTAATTTCAGATCTTTTTAAGGTTAAACCACCTTCAAAAAGAATAATACTTATGGCTAAAGACACAAAATAATACAAACCTTCTCCAGGAAATAAGCCTTTTGTACCATTCCAAATAGGTTCAATCCATTTTGTACCATCTTCGCTTAAAAATTCTGCTGCAATTGGGCCTACTAATAAACCTATTAAAATTAAGGGTAAAATAGCTGGTATTTTAAATTTCCAAGCAACCCATTGCGCTAATATTCCTAAAATAATAATTCCTGCTAATTCTAACATGCACTAATTTTTGTTTGTGAAAATACTAAATAATCAATTATAAAGAGATATCTATTTGTAATATAGCTTTTAGCTTTTTTAAATTACACTAATATTAGTAAAACGCTGCATTAGCATTAATACTTTTTAAAAGGCATTATTGCATGTATAAATTGCTTAGCAAACAGATTAAAAATTTAAAAAAATTAAAGTCACTATAATATGAATTTATTTTTTAATAAGATATTTCTTAATAAATTCTTAACACTTTACATCATTTGCTAGCTATTTAGTAATTTGCATGCTTATGAAACTATATCCTATAAACGCAGGAAATTTTAAATTAGATGGAGGAGCCATGTTTGGAGTGGTACCAAAATCTTTATGGACAAGAACCAATCCTGCAGACGCCAACAATATGATTGATATTGCAGCTAGATGCTTATTGATTGAAGACGGAAATCGCCTAATACTCATTGATACAGGAATGGGTAATAAACAAAGCGAAAAATTTTATGGTTATTATCACCTTTGGGGAGACGACTCTATTGATAAATCACTAAAAGCACATGGTTTTCATCGGGATGATATTACAGATGTTTTTATGACGCATTTACACTTTGACCATTGTGGTGGAAGCATACAATGGAATAAAGACAAAACAGGTTATGAACCTGCTTTTAAAAATGCACATTTTTGGAGTAATGAAAACCATTGGCAATGGGCAACACAACCCAATAAACGCGAAAAAGCTTCCTTTTTAAAAGAAAACATCCTTCCTATGGAAGAAAGTGGTCATTTAAAATTTACCAAACTACCAGAAGATGTTATTTTAAAAAATTCGGCTTTAGGTTTCGATATTTTTTTCGCAAACGGTCACACAGATAAACAAATGATTCCTATGATTAACTACAAAGGAAAAACCATTTGTTTTATGGCAGATTTACTACCTACTGTTGGTCATTTACCAATACCTTTTGTAATGGGTTATGACACAAGACCTCTGTTAACTTTAGACGAAAAAGAAAATTTCCTTAACCTAGCAGCAGATAATAATTATTACTTATTTTTGGAACACGATGCAAACAATGAAATTATTACAGTAAAACACACCGAAAAAGGCGTAAGACTAGATCGTTTTTTTACTAGTAATGATATTTTTTAAAAATTAAAACTTATTTATGAAAATTATTAAACCTTATTTACTAGCAGGTAGCTTGGCTCTTGTTTTAGCTAGCTGTGGTGGTGGAGCAGAAATTTTATCTACACCAACAGAAAATATTGATAATGTTGCTTTAAAAGTAGCAGATTTAACAGAAAACGAAAAACACACTTGGGGACATTTAGATATTGTTGCAGATACAATTCCTGGTATGAGTGTTGATAAAGCTTACGCTGAATTATTAAACGGAAAAACAGGAGAAACAGTTATTGTTGCTGTTATAGATTCTGGTATTGATATTGACCACGAAGATTTAGATGGTGTAGTATGGACCAATACAAAAGAAATTGCTGGAAACGGTATTGATGATGATAAAAACGGTTATGTAGATGATATACATGGTTGGAATTTTCTTGGAGAAGCTTATAATGAGCAATTAGAGAAAACAAGAATTGTTGCTTCTGGTAATGGTAATGCAGAAGTACAAGCAGATTATGATGCAGATTATCAAAAATATTCTGGTTATAAAATGCAATATGAGCAAATTTACCAAAGCTTAGTAGCTGCAGATGAAGCTGTTTCTGAACATTTAAATAACAAAGACTATACTCCTAAAGATTTAAATGCTATTACTACAACAGATGAAACCTTAACAAATCATATCGCTGTTTTAAAACAAGTATATGGTTTTGGTTTTGATAATACTGCTGCTGCTAAAAAAGAATTAAGCGGAGCTTTAGAAAGTATTAATGATATGCTTAACTACAATTTAAACAAAGAGTTTAATGGTAGATTAACAGGAGATAATCCAGACGATTTAAACGATAAACCTGGTTATGGTAACGGAAACGTAAAACCTGTTAAGAAAAGTGAAAGTCA
>JGI24025J20009_10003331_pt1 | contig 11009 bp, 9 predicted proteins | sample Cruoilmetagenom3_FD_20009 | JGI IMG/M metagenome (IMG submission 20009) | reverse complement strand
TGTGAATATATGGGAGAGACTTATGAAGATGGAGAGAAGTTCCCTGCCGAGGATGGATGTAATACATGTACATGCGAAGGAAGTACTGGACAGATCTATTGTACTGAAATGAATTGTGAACAAGAAGATATCGATTCTGAAGAAGAGGATGAAGAAGATGAAGACGGGTCTGGCGAGCTTTCTGACCTGGAATTACCGACAGATATTTATGAAGAGCAGATTTATAAGGAGTATACAATTGATGATACTAGATTTCTTGTATATATTCGTTCAAATATGAATTATCACCTTACAAATGATAATGGAGAGAGTGGAGTTCTTTATGCGGAAGCAGGTGATACCGAATGGAAATCTTTTATTAAGGTAAATGAACTTGGTACTTCCAAAAACAATATATTATATTTTGGATATGATTTCGATATAAATAAATATGTCCTACTTTTAATAAGTGCTAAGGGAGCAGGGAGTGGAGAGGGTATAGCTAAGGTTGTCACATATAATCAAACAGATAGTAGTTGGGAAATATTAGAGTGCTTCTATTTCATACCTGAACATTGGGATTTGGATAGTGTCTCTAATCTACAAGAAGAGGTAGAAACATATTTGGATGGAAATGATCAATCTTGGTGGGTTATTACTTCGGATACAGATTGTTCTGACTTCGAGATAACTGAAGGTTAAGATTTTTGTGAAAGTGTTAGAATTTGTATATAATCTGCCAGTTATCATTAAATTAATAGTAACGTAGCTATGGAAAAGAAATCAGAAGCAGAAATAGATAATATAGAGAGTACTTATTGGCCAGAGGTTACAGAGAGATTGGATGATGAATATAATCATGGACAAAGAAATATCGCAATGAGTATCCTTCATGATCATTTAACTTCGGAATTACTTGCTACAGATGAAGAAAAGTATATAGAAGGAGTTCAGCTTGCTGTAAGGGGGGCTAATGATAAAAATTATACAGTAAGAGATTATGCTGCCTTTATTCTTTGGCAGATTTTACAAACCACCGAAGACAATCAAGATGAAAAAATCCATGAACTGTATGATGAGGCTTATCAAACCATGAAGAACTTAGCAAAGGATAGTAACAGAAGAGTTCGAGTTACTGCCAAAGATATTCTTTGGGTGTATAAAAAAGGGAGAGTAGGTCCTTAATATTTACTAGTACTTTTTAATCATAAGAGGTATACTACGAATATATACTGTATTATTTTATAGGTATACCATAATGAAGAATATTGTATTGATTATCACTATTTTCATACTATCAATACTCTTAGTTGGTACTGCCTATATCCTCAAGAATGATGAAATCTGCTGTAAATATAAAGTATGCAGACAACTCACAGATATATGCGTAGAAGATCAATCAGATATTCAAGTAAACAAGATCATTTCGGTAAAGAATATTTCAATTACTCTTGATAATCTAAATAGTGGAGATAAAGTTATTTCAGGTTATGAAGTTAAAGGTTCTGTTACGGGCTCATGGTTTTTTGAAGGAAGCTTTCCTGTAAAAATATTGGATAGAGAGGGGGATGTATTAGGAACTGTTATTGCGAGAACGGATGAGGATTGGATGACAGAAGAAGAAGTTTCGTTTTCGCTAGTATTGGATATTGATTTAGAGGAAGAGAGTGTCCTAATATTAAAATTTATGAAAAGTAACCCATCTGCTTTAGAAGAGAATGATGACTATGCGCAGATGAGTATCACTATAGAACCAGAGGACAATGATAAAGATATTCTTACTGTAAAAATATTTTTCCCAAATGATAAGATTAATTCTGAAATGTTAGATTGTAGTTTAGTATTTCCTGTATCAAGAGAGATACCTGAGACAGTAGCTGTGGCAAGGGCTACACTCACAGAACTATTTAATGGTCTAACAGAAGATGAGTTAGATGAAGGATATTTCACAAATATTCCAGAAGGTGTTGAAATGCAGAGTCTTTCAATAGAGGAAGGGGTTGCGAGTGTGGATTTTAATACCAAGTTAGAAGAGGGTATAGGAGGTAGCTGTAGAGTAAATAGCATCAGGGCACAGATTGAGGAGACATTAAAACAGTTTGAGAGTGTTGATTCTGTAGTTATTTCAATTGATGGTAGAACTGAGGATATATTACAACCTTAGTTTGAAACCTCTTCCAATGATTTGGCTGTGTTTAGAATAGTTTGTTCATCCAAGGCTCTTCCGACAATCTGAATACCAGTTGGAAGCTCCTTGTCAAAACCGTTCGGGATAGAAATCCCTGGAAGTCCAGCCTCTGAACTTCCCTCTGCCAGGATATCTGACATCTCCCCAAAGAGTGGATTATCTGCATGCTTATCTTCTAGAGCAGTAGTTGGTGTAGTTGGGGCTATTAGGCAGTCATATTTATTAAGTACTTTATCTAAATCATCTTTGATAATTCTTCTAACCTGCTCTGATTTTTTAAAATATTCATCTGCATATCCGGCTGAAAGGGAGAATGTTCCAGTCATTACTCTTCTCTTATTCTCTTCTCCAAATCCTTCTCCTCTAGCAGATTCATAATATGTCTTTACAGACCCTTTCTCCTTTCCTTCTAGTCCATACCTTGTACCATCATATCTAGCTAGATTGGAGGAAACCTCACTTCTGCAAGTGATTGTGTAAACAGACATCGCTATTTCTGGATCTAATATATTTACATACTCAATTACTGCTCCTAACTGCTTTAATAGTTTTACACTCCTTTCAAAGTTTTTAAGAACCCCTTCCTGTATATCTATCTCTAAGTATTCTTTAGGGATACATATTTTCATACCTTTAATTTTTGAAGAATCTAAATTCATAAAGTAATCAGGGGTTGGTAAATTATATGAAGAGAAGTCGTTAGGATCATAACCAGCTATTATAGAGAGAATTATTGCCCCATCCGTGACACTCTTTGTAATTGGACCAGGGCTATCCAAAGAGGATCCCATTGCTAATACACCATACCTTGATACTCTTCCATATGTTGGTTTTAGACCAACAACACCACACCAGCTTGATGGTTGTCTAAGAGAACCTGCTGTTTCAGTACCTACTGAACCCGCGCAGAGATCTGCTGCTACTGCAGCTGCAGAACCTCCACTAGAGCCCCCAGGTAGTCTGTCTAAATTATGAGGATTTCTTGTAGAACCGTAATATGACGTTATTGTAGAGGAGCCATGACAGAACTGGTCTAGATTTGTTTTTCCTAAAAATATAGCCCCAGCTTCCAGGAGTCTCTTGGTGACTGTGGATTCAAATACTGGGGTATATCCATCTAATATATGTGAAGCGCAAGTAGTTAGAATATCTTTAGTACTAAATACGTCCTTAATTGATAGAGGTACTCCGCCTAATTTTTTCTCTTTTTCTTTTTCAAAGTTATCATCAAAATATTTTGCTTGTTTTAACGCTTTCTCTTTTGATACGGTGATATATGAGTTCAGTCCTTTATCTTTTTCTTCAATTTTTTTAAGATAGTGCTTTGTAATTTCCTCAGATGAGAACTCTTTCTTTAATAGCTTCTCCCTTATTTCAGTTATAGTTAGATTTTCCAAGATATCTCTGTATTAAATATTCCTTTTGAATTCTACCAGAATTTCATAAATGTTAAAACTATTAATATACACAGAAGAGTTAGAAGGAATCCACCAATGACCTGCTTCGTATCGTGTTTCTTTAACTGAACTCTTGACCAACCGACTAGGGGGATTAAAAGGGCAAGTAGATAGCTGTATGGGTTCTGAAGTAGATAGATAATGAAGAATATTGAAAGTGTAGAAATTATCATATGGAAGCTAATTTTCCAAAAGAGGGTTACGAGGATACCCAAAAAGAATGTCAAATTGAGGATGCTGTACATATCAACCAGTAAAATTTCTGTTGTATTTGTTGATATGTATAGGGAGATTAGAAAACAAAGTAAAAACACAGAGAATATTTTTGGTCTTTCTTCTCTTTTACTGACATCGTAATCAGATGTAATTTTGAATATTTTAAAAAGTATTCCAGTAGTAATTGGTATTAGAAAGGTAAGAAATATCAAGAGTAGTGTTGTTGAAAGAGTAACAGACAGAGTAAATGTCGAAACTAGTAGAGAGGAGAAAACAAGAATGGGAAGGAGTAGGTTAGATATTATTTTTGCTAATTCATTCTTTTTTTTCATTGCAACAGATAGTAGAAGTATGCCAAGAAGAAGGAAGAAAACTGAAAAAAGATCAGAGCTTTCAATTCCTAAAAAGAACTCTTTATCTATCCTTATCCTGTTCATGAGTAATCTGATAATGGAGTAGTTTATTAGATATATGGAGGTAATGACTCCCTTTTTGACTTTTCTTTTGTAAAGATAACCTAGTAGAGAGAAATTTAGAAGGTTTAAGATCATCTCATATGCAAAGACTGGATGGAAGTTTGCATATTGTATATATCTTGGATCTCTGTATTCTAGAGGGATGGAAATTGCCCATGGGAGAGAGGATGGTTTCCCGTATAGTTCATAATTAAAGAAATTACCAATTCTCCCAATTACATGGATTAATGGGACAAATAGTAAGATAGAGTCTGATAGTTTTAAAAATTTCTTATCCTTTATCTTGGAAAGGATAAAGGTTGATATCATTAAACAAATTAACCCTCCATAGAATGCTAGACCACCATTCCATATTGCAAATGGGTTAATAATTCCACTTTTTATCTCTTCAATATTGTGGAAGAGAAACAGTATTCTTGCCCCAATAAGAGTGGATAGGAGTATAATGAGTATTTCCGAATATTTAAGCTCTTTTTGGAATCTATGTATTAACTCTATCCCTATTACTACACCTATACCAATTAATAATCCATAGATATTCATGATTGCAATAGAGCTGATTTATTCTGATTCTCAATAATTATTAATCGATGAAGTGCTCTGGTAATTGCTACATAAAATAGCCTAGTGGAGAGATCTGTATCAGGATAGGTGTTTTTGTTTACATCTAAAAGAATTACTGTATCAAATTCTAATCCTTTAGCATCTTCAACAGGTAGGATTAATAATCCGGTTTTATAGTCGTCTTCAGAGTAACCAATCACATCTTTTTCTAAATAGTCTTTGTACTTGAATAGTCTAGAGAATGCAGATTCCGCTTGTTTTTTGTCTTTACATATTAGCGCACAGGTTACACTTCCTTTTTCGAACTCTTTTTTAATTATCTCGACTAGCTCAGAAATATCTGTTTCCTTTAATTCACTTATCTCTTTAGCATGTTTAATAAATTTAACATTATCACCATGACGAAGAACTGCTTCAGGTAGATCATACTCCTTGGGGAATCTTTTTTTGAATATACTGTTTGCAAATTCAATTATCTCTAGAGTTGTTCTGTAGCACCGATTTAATTGATGATAGGAGTATTTATCTACCCCCTCTTGTTTAAAGAGTTCTATCACTTTGTTCCAATCTTGAATATAGAATGGGGGAATTATTGATTGTGCAACGTCTCCAGCAAGAGTTAAATTGTTGTTTTTTGCTACCATTAATAGGGTTAATATTTGAATTAAACTGAGATCTTGTGCTTCATCAACAATTATGTATTCTTTTTTGAATTCTTCGCTTCCATGTAGTTTAAGGAAGATGTAGAGAATGGGTGCTAGATCTTCCATTCGATATTTCTTTGTTTTCCCATGTCTAGCAACACCTTTTAGTGTATATTTGGCAAGTTCTTTTGATACATATCCTTTCTTAAATATCTTTCGGTATATCTCTATAGGAAGAGTCATTCTGTTAAAATATCTAACAACCTCTTTTTTCTTGTTAGACTCGAATTCAATATCTTTTGGTAAGGAACCAATTCTTTTAGCCTTAAATTCCTTTTGTGCAAAGGTGTACTCCAAAGCAAGAATAAGTCTTTCATCCATTGAGATATTGGGATATGATTCTTTTAATTCATAGTATCTTCTCTTAAGGATATCTCTTCTAGAGTAGGGGATGTTATCTAGCAAGTCAGACTCAAATTCTTCTAAGTAGGAATCTATCAAGTTTATGAACTCTTGGGATCCTTTGTATTCCTTTATTTTTAGATCCTTCTCACTCTTGTAAACCATATATGAATCATCCCAGCCTAAGATGTTTTTAGCCCAAAACATATATGTATTTCCTTCAACATGTTCTATTCCTAAACTAGGTAATACATCGGATATGTAATCAAGGAAAACCTGATTAGGGGCTATTATTAAGGTTTTTCGTGAGTGAATTTTCTCTTTGTATGCATAAAAGAGATAGGCAATTCTGTGTAATAGAATTGTGGTTTTTCCACTTCCTGCAACACCTTGTATTATAATGGGTTTGTTTATATTCTCTCTAATAATTTCATTTTGTTGTTTTTGGATTGTAGAGACAATATCCTTCAATTTTTGTCCAAGTCTCTGGGTGAGTTGGGAAAGAAGGAATTCATCAGCAGCTACATTACCACTCTTTGCGTCATAGATACTGTTAAATCTAGCCTCAGAAATATTGAATTGTCTCTTTTGAATCAGATCTCCCCTTCTCTCTCCTGCAGGTGCAACATAGGTAAGGTCGTTTGTTGGTCCACTATTTTCGTAGTATACATTTGCGATAGGGGCTCTCCAGTCACTAATTAAAGGTTTAAATGTATCTGGATCCATCAAGGCAAATTTCCCAATATATATTGGGAGCTTAATGTCTTTCCCTTTCATATCTGTTCTAAATACTATCTTTCCGAAATATGGAGAATCTACTTTGATAAGCTCTCTGTTAATCCTTTCAATGGTACTCTGTATGTTTGCTAATATCTTGTTATAAAGGCTTACTGCAGTTTTCCTCTCATCCATGTCAGTTTCCATTTGAATATTTTTGGCCTGTTCTTCTAGCTCAATCTCAAGGTCATGAAGGTGTTTAATCTGCTTCCGGGTAGTTTGAACATTCATCTTCGTTACCTTTTCTAGATGAGGATATTCCTCTTTTTCTGCAGGGTTCGATGGCTCTATGCTAGAGAAATCTTCTATCTTTTCTATTCTCCTATATAGGGGATTTAGCTCTTTAGTGAATGTTTGCATCTCAAAATCATGCAAAGTTAGCAAAGCTATTTTACATTATATGTTTCTATGTGTCTATTAAGGTTTATAAAATGTGAAGAATGTGTATAATTAAGAAATATGAACACTCATCTAAAAATACTTCTGTATATCGGTTTAGTAGTAGGGATATTTTATTTTGTTCAGAATAAATATTCTATTTTCGAGATATCCTTTAATGATTCCAAAAAGGAAGTAGAAGTGGAACAGGGAGAGGAGCAGACGGAGCTAAACAGTGTGGAGATATTAAACAGAGAGGAAAGAAGTATTATAGTGGAAATTGAAATAGCAGACAATCCTGGGTCTAGGAGTTCAGGTCTTTCAGGCAGGTCAACACTGGGTGATTATCAGGGTATGCTTTTTATCTTTGATAGAGAGGATAGCTACTCTTTCTGGATGCAAGGGATGCTCATCCCTCTGGATATAGTATTTATAGATAGTAAGGGTGCAGTAGTGGATATTAGAAAGAATGAGTTACCCTGTACAAAGGATTACTGCCCATCAATAATGGCTTCACAGAGTTTTAAATATGCTCTAGAAGTAAATTCTGGTTTTTGTAGGATAAATAGGGTAGATATTGGTAATGAAGTTATTTTTAATATATCATCTGAGAATTAATCTCTGATACAACGGTTATGATTGAATCTTTAATCAATTGGTTAGTAAACACGATATCTGTTTTGGGTTACCCCGGTGTTTTTATCTCTGTTTTTGTAGAAAGTTTCTTTGCACCCATTCCAAGTGAAATAATTCTTCCTTTTTCAGGATTTGTTGCCTCTATGGGAGAGATGAATATATATTTGGTTATCATTATTGCTACAGTCGGAGCGTATTTGGGCTCCCTCCCATTCTATTTTATTGGTCAGTGGGGTGAGAAACCTCTATTAAGGTTCCTTAAAAAGTATGGGAAGTACCTGTTTATAGAACAGGATGATGTAGATTGGGCCTTTGGTTTGTTTTATAAATATGGAAAGGGAGTTGTATTTGTTGGGAGGGTAATCCCTATCGTTAGAACCTTGATATCATTCCCTGCAGGAGTTGCTCGGATGCCCTTTCTTCTGTTTACGCTATATACACTCTTGGCTCTCTCATCTGGAACATACTTCTCACTTACACGGGATATGTATTAGGAGATAATTGGTTGGTAGTTGGTAATTGGGTAGGTAAGTATGAGCACATTATTCTGGCAATTTTAGCCATTGTCTTTCTTGCATATATCTTTAGGGGTATCTACAAAAGACTAAAGAGAAAGTAGGGATTGTCCATTCATTTCTGATGGTACTGGAATTCCCATTATCTTAAGGATAGTCGGAGCGATATCTTTAAGAGCTCCGTATTGTAGATTAAGATTTTGATTATTCAGGCCTACTATAATAAATGGAACAGGATTGTAAGAGTGCTCTGTATCCATTTCATTGGTGTCAAGGTTTATTAATTCTTCGGCATTGCCATGATCTGCAGTAATTATTACAACACCACCTCTTGCGACAAATTCTTTAACAAGTCTGTTTGTACAAGTATCAACAGTTGATACTGCTTTTATAGTGGCATCAATATTACCAGAATGAGCAACCATATCAGGGTTTGCGAAATTAACAAGGATAAAATCGTAAATATCCGTTCTAATCCTTTCTAAAAGTATATTTGTAAGTTTTTCTGCGCTCATCTCTGGTTTTAGATCGTATGTTGGAACTGAAGGAGATGGTACCTCTATTCTGTCCTCTCCATCATACTTAACATTTGTACCTCCATTAAAGAAGTATGTTACATGAGGGAATTTCTCCGATTCAGCAATTCTTAATTGTCTTAGGCCTCTCGTTGAGAGGATATTTCCTAAGGGGAGATTTATATACTGTCTTGGAAAGATTACCTCCTCGGGAAAATCTTTCCTGTACTCAACCATACTGGCAAAAAATATAGGCTCTATGTTTTTTCTTGGGAATTTGTCAAAATCTTTTTCAATTAATGCTTGGGTTAGCTGTAGTGCTCTATCTGGTCTAAAGTTTAAAAAGAGGACAACGTCATCTTGCTTAATTTCACTATCTTTTAAAAGTACTGTAGGATTAATAAATTCATCAGTTATTCCATTTGCATAGGAGTTTGTAAGACACTGTTGGTAAGAACCGCAGATTTCCCCAAGGTTAGAAGTCAACAGATCATATGCTTTTTTAGTTCTCTCCCACTGTCTATTCCTATCCATAGCCCACGCTCTTCCACAGATAGTGGCAATTTGTCCTACACCATACATGTTGATGTGCTCTTGAACTCTATTTAGAAATCCAGTACTAGCATTAACGGAAGAATCTCTTCCATCTGTAAAAGCATGTATCAGAACATTGCCTTCAAAATTGTTTTTGGAAAAGAATTCTAGTGTTGCCAAAAGGTGATTAATATGGGAATGTACGCCCCCGTCACTTACTAGTGAGAGAAGATGTATAGTTGATTTATAGTTTCTAGCATGAGATAGAGCATCTTTTAAGGTACTGTTGTTTAAAAAATGTCTGTTTTTAATAGATTGGTTTATTCTTGGAAGTGTTTGTATAACGACTCGACCTGCTCCAATATTCATATGCCCAACCTCACTATTACCTTTTGTACCACTTGGGAGCCCCACAGCAGCGCCAGAAGCTAAGAGATAGGTGTGAGGGGAGGTGCTCCATAGAGATGCAAGATGGGAGGGATTAGCACGCACTACAGCGTTACCCTCGCTTGCGGGGGCGGTTCCAACTCCATCTAGTATTATTAACATTACTTTTCTTTTTTTTGTCATACTACTTCCTAATATATTGTGGCATATTTTTGAAATTTATTCTATAATAGCAACGCGTCATTTATATATTACGACTTTAATCATGGATATTAGTATAAAGAATGCTGTTGAAAAAGATATGTACAAGAAAAGGCCAAATGTAAGAGTTGGTGATACTGTTAAATTACATCTCAAGATCAAAGAGGCAAGCAAAGAGAGAACTCAGATTTTTGAAGGTAGAGTGATTGCCATTAAAGGTCAGGGCATTGGTAGAACAATTACAGTAAGAAAAATCTCCTACGGAGTTGGAGTTGAGAGGATAGTGCCATTACATTCTACACTTTTAGAAAAAATAGAGATTGTAAAAAGAGGGACTGTAAGGAAGTCAAAACTTTTCTATCTAAGAAAGAGAGTCGGAAGAAGAGCTTTGAAGGTTAGTAATCTTAAAGATATGTATGAGACTGATGGAGATGTGGTCCCAGTTGTAGGGGAAGGGAGTGAACAAGAGGTTGTTGCTCAAAATGAAAAGGTTGTTAAAGATGAAGGGGTAAAGGAAGAAGAAAAAGGGGAAGAGAAGGAAGAAAAAAAATAGTGAATTACTACTTGCGGGAGTAGTTCAATGGTTAGAATATCTGTTTTCCAAACAGAGGGTTGCGGGTTCGAGTCCCGTCTCCCGCTTATTTTACTGCAATTACAACATAATTAGGGTATAATCGACTATGTTGGTTGGGGAAGACATTTTTAAAGATACAACAGATGAGTTTAGTAGTGGAGGAGGACGCTCTATACCAAAGATGCGACCGTCTGCCAAAGCATCAATGATTGAAAAGATTTTCAAAGAAGTATTGGGTAGAAAACCTAGTAGTAGGGAGTTGGCCTATTACAAATATGGTGTTATGGAAGAAGAAGCGATCCGATTAAAGTTAATCAAATCAAAAGAGCATAAAGAAATTCTAGAGAATGCCTCTAAATTACCCAATGTAGAGACTGAATTAAAAGATGTAAGGATTTCTGAAAGGAAACTAAATCAAAAGATCGATGATATTATCAATGAAATAGAGGAGTCAGAAAAACTACTTTTGGAGAAGAATTTAGTCATTAAAGAATTACGAGAAAAAGCTAAGAATCCATACAATTTTCCTACTAAAGCCGAAATGTATGAAGAGGGTTTTGATGTTT
>JGI24025J20009_10003329_pt1 | contig 11012 bp, 15 predicted proteins | sample Cruoilmetagenom3_FD_20009 | JGI IMG/M metagenome (IMG submission 20009) | reverse complement strand
GGCTAATATTGTTTTTAGCCACTGATTAACGCTGATTACACTGATTTTATCAATCTAATGACTTACTCAAGTATTGTGTGGATATCTACATATAAAACCACAAGATTACACAAGATTAACACAGAAATCTTGTGGAAATCTGTGTGATCTTGTGGTTCCTACCACAGGGTATTGAGCATGTTCCAAAAATCCCATAAAGAACTGTGTAAGTCATACGCTGGCTGATATAGCAAAGACAAAGGACGCTTCTGGCTACAATCCCGAATATTCGCTTGAAGAGGGTATCAGGGAACTTATTTAGCTCCTAATCGCCCCATCTAAATTGTTTTGTTGCTTTTGCAAGCTTTACCTGACGTCCGGTTTCGTCCATATCCTCGATGGTGATGATCACATCGATACGGTCTCCATCATCAGGCACCTTCTTGAGTTCGGACATTAACTCGTATTCACCGGGACCTGTGTAACTGACGGACCTCCAGTAACCGATAAAAGCACCCATAGCTTGTGGGTTGTGGATGCATTTCATATAAACGCCTGGGGTATTCATCGGGACGTCCTGGTATTTCCGTAGCACGCTTGCGGTTTCGGTGGAAACATCGATGCTCACGATCTCCGGATTACCATCATCGTTCTCTGTGACGAGCACCTTTGCCTTTATCACGGTTTTCCCATCGGATATGCACCCGGAAGCAGCGATCAGAAGAACAAATAGTATTACAACTGCTCCAGTGTGTCCCATACAAAAGTAAACAGTCTCATATTGTTATTAAGTTTTTCGGTATTTGCAGATTCGTGTATTTGCGGCTTCGGGATAATATTATTAGACCAACGATCTCATCACCCTGCTACCCATCCACACCCTAATCGTGAACCTAATCGTGAACCCCTCTCACAGAAGTACAGAGTGAACGCTCCGCCCTTTGCCCATCTGTTTTACCACTTTAAGCTCTACTAATCCGGAGATCGCATCCAGCGCCGCCCTGTTCGATATCCCGAAGATCTCCCTCACATCCCTGTTTGTAATCTGCCTCTCGGGAAGGGCAATTCTGCCCAAAAAAATAAAAGCAGACTCCTGTGCCCGTTGCAGGGCATCACCCGAGAGCCCGTATGATTCCCGCACCCGAATCCCAATTCCGGCAAGCACTGTAAACACGAAGAGTCCATCACCGGAATGAAATGAGAGCGCTGCAGATGGGCAACTTTAAATATACGGCACCCGGAATATGAAACATAAGGAGTTTTCCATGGCAAGCACCATTAAATCTGTTGCGCATTTATCAAGAGATCTCGGAATAAATGAAGAGACCCTTATCCGGGAAGGTATTATGGAGTACATCAAATCCAGAATCAAAGCTTGTATGAGGGATAGACTGGAAATTATGTCCAGATATCAGGTACCTTCTCTGGATGAATTTGAAAAGAAGGTGCAGGACGGCAGTATCCCCGAACATCCCGGGTGGGAGGATCTGATCACTCTTGAAAATATTGAAAACTCAATAAATAAATTAAAAATGGAACTCTCGCATGTTGGAGATATATCTATCACTTGAATCGATTGCGAGGGAATTTAAAGAAGCGGTCGTGGGAACAAGACTATTTAGACTTCCTTCAGGCGAACCTGCTAAATTGAGGATCGAGTTGGTCGATGGGAGTTTTGCAGATGTCTGGATTTCGGTTTCCGGGAGATATTCATACCACTGGAACAGATTTGAAATCGATGGGACGATATACCGCTACGATAATGCGCCGCATAAGGTCTGGTCGCATGTAACAACTTTTCCGCATCATTTTCACAATAAAAATGAGAAAATGGTGATCGAGAGCGATATGCCCTCAACACCTGAAATGCAGATGAAACATTTCATGAATTTTATACGTAAAACTCTGGTGCGTATGGATGGCTGATGGATGAATGAGGTACGTCATATCACCCCTCCACTCCCCGCATCATCTCCCGCACCCGCACCCCGATTCCGGCAAGCACAGCAACCACCAGAAGCCCGATCATCGAGTAGACCGACAGATGCAGTGCAACCACATAGATCACCAGATACGCAAACAGAAAGATCGTTCCGAGCAAGACCGAGACCCCGATCGGATCTCTCCGCACAGGCTCTCCGGGATACCCCTGTATGCGGGTGGCAAGCACCTTTTCCGCGCTCTCTTCCCCGGCAGTCGCACCCTCTGAGCTACGGAGAACCCTGAGACAGACTTTGTCAGTGATGATCCCGAGAGCTTCAACCGGATTCTTGCTGAACCAGACCGCGAAATCCTTGACAGCTAGCGTTGCATCGATCGTCCATTGTGTGCCACGTGCGAGCGGGTTGTTCACAACCCACATAAACAGCACGGCGCCTTTGCGGTAGAACCAGTCGGTATCGAGGCTGATCGTATTCTCGGGTTGCAGTTTCTTCTTGAGGACGAGGAAGCCTGCGTACGTGAAGAGCAGCAACTGGAGCGATCCTATGACATGCGAAGCACTGTACGGCACATAATCAGCAATCGCCCCCGGATACGGCAGTATGTTGTAGAGCAGACTCGGGTACACCCCGAGAAGGATACACAGGAATGCTGCGATCCCCATTCCGATTAGCATGTTTGTGGGCGGGTCCTTTGCCTTTATCCCGGCATCTTTTCCGAAGAATGCGAAGTACGGTAGTTTCAGACCGACCGATAGGAATGTTCCGACCGCGGCGCATTCGAGCATCAAAAAGATTGGTGCATTGCCAGCCATCTCTGCGGCATGGATGATTATCGATTTGCTTGTGAAGCCGTTAAAGAGCGGAACTCCTGAAATCGAGAACGCTGCGATCATGTAGAAGATCATCGTGAGCGGCATGACCTTGTAGAGCCCGCCTAATTCTGTGAGCTTGCTTTTGCCAGTCATGTAGATGATTGCGCCTGCGCTCATGAAGAGGAGCCCTTTGTAGAGGATATGGCAGAATGCATGTGCTGCAGTTCCGTCGATTGCGGTCTGGCTGATAACGCCAGCGCCCGTCACACTTGCAGCACTTGCCGCGATCCCTATGCCACAGACCATGTAGCCGACCTGACTCACAATGTGGTATGCGAGAAGTCTTCTGATGTTGTTCTCAATAATAGCGTAGACAACTCCGTATATTGCCATTATTGCGCCGAGCCACATCAGGATTGCGAATCCGTCTATTGTGAAGCCTGCAAACCCACGGGCAAGTACATATACCGCTGTTTTTGTGGTGAACGCAGTCATGAAGACCGCACCAGTGATCGTTGCCTCAGGATATGCATCAGGCAGCCATGCATGGAGCGGCGGCACTGCCGCGTTGATGATGAATCCGATGAGGATCAGAATTGTTGCAGGGGATGCATAATCGAATGCGTCGATTGTGAATGGAACAACTTTAGCCAGAGAGCCATTAACAAGCAGAGAGCCGTCAACAAGCCCGCTTGGTTCCTGCATATACAGGATAATTCCGCCGAGCAGGAGGACGCCTCCCACGACATGCACCATCAGGTACCGAAATCCTGCGTCAATCGATGCCTTCGTGCGTCGGTACCAGACCAGTGCGACAGATGCCCACGCCATGACCTCCCAGAAGACGAAGACCGTGATTAAGTCACCTGCAAAGACGACGCCAAGAGCGCTTCCGATGTAGAGGAACGCCGCGATATGTTCACCTGCCTCCTTCACGCGCAACGCATAGAAGGTCATTGCGAGAGCTGCGATTGTGAAGACGTATCCGAAGCACTTGGAGAGGAGATCGACTCTCCCGAGGACCAGTTCGTACTGCATGAACGGGTGGAGCCAGTAGACGCCATCCGGCATAAAGTACACATCAAGGATGGCTGCAACCGCTATCAGTAGCATGTATGCCTGCCGCAGCTTTCCTTTGAAGAGCGGGATTAAGAGTGCGCCAACGATGAATATCGCGGCTGGTGGCACGGTCATAATCTCACTTGTCATAATAATCCTCCTCCTTCATGACAACGTTGTGCCCGTACGCCTTTGAACCAAGACCGAGTAGCGCACACACGATGAATCCGAAGATCGCACTGAAGATGGGGATCTGCTCGAATACGAACGGAACATGCTCCGCGTGCTCTCCGTGATCGGCAGGTGCAGCATGTTCTGCGGGCGGCGCAAAGTGAATCACAAATCCGAGCAGGCAACTGACGATAAGACTTGCATAAAGCACGTAAACTAATTTTTTCACGGTTTTCGGGCTTTCCATCCATTTCTCTAAGAACCACATCCTAAATCCCTCCTGTAACGTTTGCAACTGCAATATTTACAATATCCAGAAACATCCCCGGCGCATCGGGCCATATCCCGATCACAATCGAGATGATCGCGGTCACCACGAGCGGCACAAGCATCGTAAGCGGCGCCTCCTTGTACTTCAGTTCATGGTCCGGCTTCTTGAAAAACGCAACATAGATTACCGGGAAGAAGTATGCGGCGTTCAAGACCGCACTTACGAGCAGCACTGCGATGAGAATCATGCTGTGCAGCTCCGCCGCCCCTAAGAGCAGAAACCACTTGGTCACATACCCCCCGACAGGCGGCATCCCGATCATGCCGAGAGCTCCAACTGTGAATGCAAGCATCGTGATCGGCATCTGTCTGGCGATTCCGTTCATCTCGCTGATATTCTCCTTCCTGGCAGTCACGATCAGCGCGCCTGCACACATGAAGAGTGTGATCTTCATGAACGCGTGGTACGGGATATGCAGCATCCCGCCTGTGATCCCATGCGGTGTTATGAGCACTGCGCCGAGCAGGATATACGATAACTGGCTCACTGTCGAGTATGCAAGCCGTTTCTTGAGGTTGTCCTGCATCAGTGCGTAGACCGAGGCGAGAATAATCGTTATCGATACGAAATACGCCATGTAAAGCCAGATACCGCTGTCTCGTATCAGATCGACCCCGAAGACGTAGAGGATGACCCGAAGCGCTGTGAAGACGCCCGCCTTCACCACAGCCACCGCATGGAGAAGTGCGCTCACCGGAGTTGGCGCAATCATCGCGGCGGGAAGCCACGCATGAAGCGGCATGAACGCGGCTTTGGCGCATCCGATCATGAACGTCACAAAGAGGATGACGAGTGTCGTCTGCGGTATCGCGTCCATTCCCGCGATGCCAGCAAATGAGAACTCTGTTGTGCCGGTGTAGTGGTAGACTACCAAGATTGAGAATAACAGTGAGACGCCTGCGATCATCAGGTATGTCAGGTACTTCCTGCCCGAACTGATCGCCTCAGGTGTCTCGATATGCGCAACGAGCGGGTATGTCGAGATCGTCAGGAGTTCGTAGAACAGGAAGAGCGTGAATAGATTCGCTGAGAATGCGATTCCGACGGCTGAAGAGAGCGCTATTGCGAAGCAGAAGAAGTATCGGGTCTGCGCATGTTCCTTGAGCGACCGCATGTAGCCGATGGAGTAGGACGAGACGAATATCCACAAGAACGAGGATGTGATCGCAAAGAGTATCCCGAATGCGTCAACCTTGAATGCGATTGGCAGATTCGGAAACATCTCAACAACGGTGTAGGTGACCACATTCCCTTTAAGTATCAGCGGAAGCATTGAGATCACGAGCCCGAACTTGATAAACGCGGCGACAAATGTCCAGCCCTCCCTGATATTCGGGTATTTTCCGAATGCAAGGATCAGGACTGACGCGAGCATCGATACGAGCACAGCAAGGAGCGGTATTATTGAATTAATCTCTGTAACCATCGTGATCACCTCAGGGCACCCCGCCCAATCCAAGCAGTGTTTTTGCCAGTGGTTCAAATATATGTTCGATCGGATAGCCCGAGAAGAATCCGAAGTATACGCAGAGAATAGCCAGTATCACCATCGGAATCAGCATCGTTAGCGGCGCTTCATCCCTTTTGATGTTCTCGATCTCGTGCGGGTGTCCGAACCAGATGTTGTCAAAGATCCGCCAGAAGTAGACGATGTTGAGCAGACTCGATACAAGGATGACCGCTACGAAGATCCACTGATCTGCAACGATCGATCCGAGCGCAAGATACCACTTGCTCGTAAAGCCAACGGTTCCCGGAACTCCAATCATCGAGAGGGCAGCTATCAAAAAGACGGTTGTCGTAACAGGCATCTTCTTTCCGAGCCCCTGGAACTGGTATATGTTTCTGATGTCGGTCTTGTAGAATACCGCACCGGCGACAAGGAAGAGTGCGCACTTCATCAGCGCATGGTTCATGATGTGCAGAAGCCCACCCGTAATCCCGATCACGTTCACAAGACCAAAACCTAAGAGGATGTAGCCGATCTGGCTGATGCTTGAGTATGCAAGCATCCGCTTGATGTCGCTCTGCGCAATTGCGAGAACCGATCCCACGATGATCGCAAGCGCAGCAGCCCAGGTGAGAATCTCTGTCATATTCACATCGATCACAAACGCGGGTGTGAAGACGCAGAACATGAACCGGATCATCGCATAGACGCCGACCTTTGTCATCAGTCCTGCGATGAGCGCGCTTGCTGTCGATGGTGCATGTGTGTACGCATCAGGAAGCCACGCATGGAGCGGGAAGAGACCGACCTTGATGCTGAAACCCGCCATGAAGAATGCGAGCGCAGCAAGAACGACCTTGCTCTCATAGATGCTCGGCAGGAGATTTTGCATGTCAGCCATGTTCAGGGTGCCTGTGACCGCGTAGAGGTAGCCGATCCCCAAGAGGATGAACGATGCTGCGACGGTGCCCATGATCAGGTAGTTGAAGCTTGCGACAACGCCGTCCCCGCGGTCGCCCATAGCAATGAGAGCGTAAGCGGTGAGCGATGAGATCTCAAGGAATACATAGAAGTTGAAGATGTCGCCTGTGATCGTCATTCCCATGAGTCCGGTGATCAGGAGCAGGAATACAGAGTAGAACTGGGTCGTCTTTCCGGGAACTTCCTTTTTGACGCTCTCCACCGAGTATATTGATACCATGAACCCGATGAACGCGATTATCAGGCAGACGAATCCATTTAATAGGTCGATTACGTATTCGATACCGAATGGCGGGTCCCAGCCACCGAGTTTGTAGTGGATCGTTCCTGAGTTGATCACGGTTACGAGATTACTCAATGTTATCAGGAGAACCACAAACATCGCAAGCATCACCCAGTACCACGGAAGTCTGCGATCAATCCACCCGACGATCGGCGTCAGGAAGCCCGCGATCAGCGGGACTACAACTGCGAATACTGGAAGGTTGTTTGTGATGATCTCAAATCCCGCCATCGTCGATCACCTCCTTCTGCCTTGCATACTCGGAAAACTCAGGCTGCAAACTCTTTCGTGCCGCAAGGATCACATCCTCATCGAGTGACCCGTACTCATTGTAGATTCTGATGATGAGTGCCAGTGCCACAGCGGTGGTACTGACCGAGACCACAATCGCGGTCAGTATCAGGCAGTGCGGAACCGGATTCGTGTAGATCACATCAGCCGCATGTTCTACGTGCTCTCCGCCGTGCCCGCCCACGAGAATCGGCGCGGTTCCGCCAGTGATGTCTGCAAGCGAGACATAGAAGAGGAAGATTGCGGTCTGGAAGATGTTGGCTCCGATGACCTTCTTGATCAGGTTCTTCTTTGCGATCATCGCATAGAACCCGATCATCATCAGCGTCACATAGATCCAGTAATTATACTCGGCATAGACGACATCAATAATTCCAGTCATCAGTCTACCCCCTCGTAACCGGGCAGTTCTCCCTCTTCTGATTCGGGTGGCGAGACATCGAAGAATAGCGAGATCATGACCGCTGCCACTGTGGTGCCGATCCCGATCTCCACCAGATCGATCAAGAGTGCTGCAACCTTGGCAGGATTATCCGGCAGGAGCGGGACTGCGCCGTACTGGAGGAACATCCCGCCAAAGAAGAGGCATAAGAGTCCTGTTCCTGCATAAATGGTCAATCCCGTACTTGCAAGAATCTTGTCGAGAGCATCAGACATCTTCTTCTTTCCTTCGGCGATGCCGTAGATCATCGCGTAGAGTATGATTGCTGCCCCAAAGATCACGCCACCCTGAAAACCGCCGCCAGGTCCACTCGAGCCGTGCATGATCACATAGAGCGCGAAGAGTTCGATGAACGGGACCATAATCCGCACAACCGTTCTGATGATCACGCTCTCCTGAATCCTGCTCATGTTTCACGCCTCCGGAGGAGCAGCATAACTGCCATTCCAGCGGTGAATATCACTGTCGTCTCTCCAAGCGTATCATACCCCCTGTAATTGGCGAGCAGGGCGGTTACGATGTTTGGTACCCCGGATTCGGTATCTGAGCATTCGATGAACCGCTGTGTCATCCTGTGCTGGTACATATCTGTGTTCGGGTCCCCAAACGGTGGCAGATCCTGCCCCGCGTAGATCAGCATCACGCCTGTAATCACGACCACGAGGAGTGCGAGCGCCTTCAATCCTCACTCCTCCCTTCGGTTCTTGCAAGCGTTGCGATGAATAGGACGGTTGTGATCCCCGCGCCAACAGCAGCTTCTGTGAACCCGACATCGACCGAGTGCATCTCGACCCAGACGATCGCCATTATAAGGCTGTATCCTGACAGGATTATAACAGCCGAAAGCAGGTCTTTTATCGAGATTGCAGCGATTGCACATACCACAAGGAAGAGGAGCATCGTTATGTCAAGTACCCAGATCATCGTCCCTCACCTCTGTCTTGATCGGCTCTGCCTTCGCCGCTATTACCGGTATTGCTGATATTGCCAGTATCGCTGGTATCGCCTGTATTCATCCACTCCACCCGGTCGTCCAGTTTCCGCCATGGTTCGAGCCCGACGTCGTACGCGGCTTTCGCGATCGCGTGGGTCGAGGTCGGGTTCGCAAGCAGGATGAACATAATGAGAAACAGTATCTTCACGCTGACGAATGTCGCGCCCCCGTAGACGATCAGCGCAACGAGCATCAGCCCCTCCCCAAGCGTGTCGCACTTGCCTGTTGCATGCATCCGTGAGTAGAAATCAGGGAACCGCACAAACCCGATCGTTCCTGCGAGCATGAAGAAGGCTCCAGTCAGCAGGAACACGACCGTAATCACATTTGTTATCGTTGTTGTGTCAGACATCGTTTTCCACCTCTTTTTTAGTACCTCGTCGCTGCTATCGTCATAATAAAGTTAAGAATCGCATACACAAGCGCAATATCGAAGAAATCAGGTCGTTCGTAGATGAACCCGATAAGAACCAGAAGCACGATCGTCTTGGTGCCGATCACGTTTACTGCGATGATCCGGTTGAAGATTCCGGGTCCCTCGATGCCGCGGTAGAGCGACACAAAGCTTGCCATGACTATCAGGATTGCCATCGCCAGAAAGACGTCCACCATCCCTATCGTTCCGAAGAGTAATGCACCTGTCATCTATCACTCCTCCATAAATACGTGAGCAATCCTTCGCTCCATCGCGCCCTCCAGGAGGTCGTCAGCAGGCTCCTTTGCTATCGCGTGGACGTAGAAGACGTCGTCCACGATGTCGATTGTGACCGTGCCCGGCGTGAGCGTTATCGAGTTTGCAAGCGCGGTGCGCGCCACATCGCTCCTCAAGATCGTCTTAAACGTGACCACCTGTGGGTCGATAGGCATACTGGGCGAGAGCGCCCGTTTTGCGACATCGATGTTTGCGAGCACGATCTGGTAGATGAGCCACGGGAGATAAGCGATGAACCGCACGATCTTTGTCAGGGTGTGGTTTCCTACGCCTGCGAACAGAAGATCGTGGGACGCATAAGCCACTATGCTCGAACATACGATTCCTGCGCCCACGTGGAATCGATCGAAGTGCGCTGAGAGCAGTATCCAGAAGGCGAACACGATGATGTACGTTGCTATGAAATGTTTTATGTTCATGTTGGGTCACCGGGGGTTGGTATCGTTTGGCATGGTGTTTGAGCAGTTCATTCTCTCTCCATCCCTACGAATGCACATTGATATATATTCTGTTGGCACTTAAATTGGGCGTATGCACACTAAGACTGGGAAAGTGGGATATCGCACCACGATAGTGTATTAAACTCCGACTTTTAGACACTGAGTGGGATTTAATGGGCTTTTGATGCCCACTATCGTCAAAGAGGGAAACCCAAAGCTTTAATAAGTCTAAACACCCACGAAGATGTTGATACACCGCTCCCGTCTGATGCTTATGGCGGCAGTGGTCACGTCCGCACACCACCGCCATGTCGTAAGATGATCATGCGGAAAAGTGCTACAACGTAGCAAAATTTATATATGGAGGCATTAAAGATGGCACGAATGAAGAAAGTATCCATGAAAAACACAGAACCCGAACGGGTTGCTGTCCTTGAGGACCGGATCAGGGAGGTATATGCGGAGTACAGGCAGCTCCTCCCGACAGACTACAAATGGGAAGATGAAAGCGCCCGCTGGACCGAACTGGTCTACTGCATATTCGCGGAACTCACCGAGCATTCGTACAGGGATGCGCGCAGACTGGCAAACAGTCTTGCAGACTTAAACCTGCTGAAGGTCAATGACCTGGCTGGAATACCGATAATGGATGACGGTATGGTCAATCCCGACAACTCGCGTGTGAGGACCATAATAGACATCCTCAAAGCGAATGGCGTTGCCGAAGAGGATATCAAAAAGTCGCTTTCTGCAATCTGCAAGGTAGCCCAGGCAATTCAGGAGAATTACGACGGTAAGATCCAGAAGTTCCTCAGGACGTACGGTCAGGAGATCGTCGACGAGTTCGACTCACATGTCTCGTTTTCCGAGGTGAGCAAGGGAACTCAGTCCAGGATCCTTGTGAAATGGATTCAGAACACACTTTGTATGCCACTTGCATTCTCGAATGTCTATACGGCCAGGTTCTGCGAAAGGGAGGGTGCCAACTACCAGGAACTTGCGGAGGCAGCAGACAACATCGGGATCAATGGTGCTATGCTTGATGACCTGCTCGAGGTATACATCGTTGACACGGAAGGGAAGAAGGTATAGTCATTGAGAGCAGGGGACCTGCATACGGTCCC
>JGI24025J20009_10003328_pt1 | contig 11017 bp, 9 predicted proteins | sample Cruoilmetagenom3_FD_20009 | JGI IMG/M metagenome (IMG submission 20009) | reverse complement strand
CGCCGTATTGGCGGGGGAAACGGAGGCCAAGCAGCCCGCTCCGCGCCGCTTCTTCGACAAACTCACGGGGGTACTGGACCCGGTCGGCGTCCATGTCCAGCAATAACTGGCGAGGTACCCCTTTGACAAAAGCCCTTACCTTATCGCGGAGCTCCTTTTGCTCCTTTGTCAGCAAGTTTTCAATCATTATCCTGTTCTCCCTCGCTACCAACCGCCATACTGCCGCGGCGCTTTGCCGTGGCTCTCCACCAGCCTGGGGTAGCGGCCTTTCGGCGCCTCGGGATTGATGTCCACCAACTGCACCTCGAAGCGGTGCTCGTCGCCATAGTCGAACAGATACAGGAACTTCTGCTTCATGCGCAGCCGCAAGTCGCCGATCTTCACTCGTGCCGCGCTGCGCCCTTCGGCATGGGGCGCAGCGTACTCCGTCCCCCGATCCCAGGCCTGCCCGCTCATGAAGAAGGAATAGAGGTGGTCGGTGTCGAAGTCCACACCACTCAGGATGGCGTAGTGCAGATCGTCCAGCGACTGATCTTCGGCGATTTCAATCACCTGCCACACGCTGGGCTTGCGCNGGTACGTCACCTTGAAGCTGTAGGTCAGCACAGCGCCGGGCTTGGCGATGGGCATCGGTGGCGGCGGGGCAGGCTCAGGAAGCGGCGCGGCGCGAGCCTCGGCCAACGCCGGATCATCCCGCAGGGCAGCCAGCGATAGCTCCGACCAGGCCGTTTCCACAGCCTCCACGGCCACGATATCGGTCCCGTGATTATCCAGCGCCGTCCGCAGGTGACCAGCCAGCGAGCGCAACCTCTCCAGCGCGGCATCCATCTCGGTGGGATGGATCAGCCCCAGGCGGGCCAGGAAGTGCAGGTAGGCCGGCAGTAGCTCGGCCACTGCCGCCGCCTTGTGAGGCTGGGCGCTGAGGAACTGGAACAGCCCGGCCAGGTGTCGGTCCAACGCAGCGTGGCGGGGCACCAGCGGCGACGGCTGCACAGCAGACCGCTGGCGAGCCCGCTTCTTCGCCTTCAATCGCCTCCTACGGGTCCTACGGGTCCGCTCCCCGCCGCTCGTCTCTCCGAGCTCGGCAGCCTGCTGATGTAGCAGTTCGAGCAGTTGTCCTCGCACCAATTCGCTCTTGCTGAAAGGCACTCCAGCGCGGCGGCGCTGATCGGCCATGAACTCGAACAGCAGGGCGCTGAGGTTATCAGTCCACTGCTCGGCATCCATCGCCTCGCCGAAGTCGGCTCGTTGCCAGGGCGAGGGCGCCAGCGCGGACAGATGCCGAACGGCCTGTTCCAGCCACCTGGTGTCGAATGTGCCATACAGGGAAGTGACCTCGTGCAGAGCCGGATCGTCGGAGCGCGGCGTTTCTGCCGTTTCAATGTACTGATAGAAAACCAGCAGCAAAAGCTCTCCACCCAACTCGTCGCTGGTCCAGGGCACGAGTCCTCCAGAATCCTCCACGTCCGACCACATTTGTTTGATGGCCTGGATCAAGGATTCGGTCTGCCCGTGGTACTTCAGTTGGTCAACGAGTTCGAAGAAGATGTCTACGCCACGCTCCACCGGTGGTTCGGCAAAGCTGGCGACGAGTTCGGGGATGGCCTCCCAGCGGCCGTCAGCGATGGCGTCGTTGATCAGGTTCTGATGATAGTACGGCCGGTCGTGACGATACAGGTCAGGCGCTTCCTGGCGCAGCCGTTCGACCAGTTCGCTGTAGCGGGCGCGGGCCTGTGGATCGCGGCGGAGGTCGGTTTCCCTACGGAAGCCTTGTAACATCTCGTAGGCTTCCTCCTCATCCATCTCCCCGGAAGCCAGAATCTCCAGGAAGAGTGCGACTTTGCCCTCTGAATCGGCGGCCTCGAACTGCTCCCAACGGACGTTGCCGGCTTCGGTTTCCGCTGGGAGTGGTGGCGGTTCAGATGCAGTGGGCATCGTTGGCGCGATGGCAGCCGCCGATTCTCTTGCCTCTGCCTGATCCTGGCGCATGTGGCAGTGTTTGTACTTCTTGCCGCTGCCGCACCAACAGGGGTCGTTTCGTCCTGGCTTCTTCTTTGCTGACATGAATTCACTGCCCCTCGATTCTCTCTGGAACTTCTCGCCTGTTCCAGTCCATTGTTTGTCCTTGCCCAGCGCGCAAAGATGAGGGCTACTCCCGCCCTGCCCACCACTCCATGAGGGTCAAGATGAACCAGAGGAGGGCGAAGATGGCGCAGCCCAGAGTCAGACAGCTCACGGCCATAACCGCCGCGCCGCTGCCGTAGATCAGCCCCACCAGCCCGCCGCCCAGAAACAGCAGGCAGAGCACGACGGCCATCGCCAGCCGTCGCTCTGTCTGCCGGCGGTAGCGACGCCGATCTGTCGGCAGTCGCCTACGGTTGTTCATTCTCCGTCTGCAATGCGAAATCGCGCAGGGGCAGCATCTCGTACCGTTCCGGGGCTTCTGCGTATCCCTGCAACCAACCGGGCAGTTGTCGTAGGTCCTGGATGTGTTCTCCTGGCCACCCTGCGTAGAGACCCAGAGGGTCGAGGTGCACACCTGGGATGCCCGCACGGTTGGCTCCCCAGATGTCTATGTGCAATACGTCTCCCACGAACAAAGCGTCTTGAGGCTGAAGACAGAGCTCCTTCAAGACCAGTTCATAGATTTCAGGTTCCGGCTTCCGTGCTTCCACTATGGCGGAATCGTATATCCTCTCGAAATAGCTTTCCAGGCCCAGATTACGCAGTTGCTGTTCCACCCTTCCATCAGCGTTGGAGATGATGGACATTCGATAGCCTGCGTCCCGCAGCCGATCGAGGGTCTCCCGAATCCAGGGGAAGGTGAACGTCCAGAGGTTCCTCTCCTTGTGCCTGGCTTCGGCAGTTTGCGCTGCCAGCGCCGCTACCTCCTCGGCCATGCCCACAGACTCAAACAGGATCTGCGTGTAGGGCTTGTTCAGTCTCGGCGGGAATCTGTGGTGGGTCCTGAGGTACGTGTCAAGCCAGTGCATGAGGCGGAAGTGCTCCTCGTAGAACCACTGAGCCTCAATCTGGAAGCCATGCGCACCGGCAAGGGATGACAGATAGTCCTGATCTATGAAGACCAGCGTGCCGCCAGCATCGAGCAACAGGTATGGCTTTGCTGATATCGTGGTCATCTTGGTCCTATCTTCTTCGACTCTCTGCGGCCTTTGGTGGTGCGTTCATGTCTGCTCGCTCTTCTGCCTTTTGCTCGTAGTACCGTCGGCACAGAGCAATAACTCGTGCGAACAGTTCAGGTTCATCAGAGATACAGTGCTCCTCACCGTTCAAGTAGAAGTATACCTTCCCATCATCCCAGCCCACAAGTTGAAACTTCTCGTTCATGGTCAGTCTCTGCCTTTCGTGTCTTTCGTGCTATTTCGCGCCCTTCGTGGGGAGAATTTTGCCCGGATTGAGGATGTTCTTCGGATCCCAGGCCTGTTTGATACGCCTTTGCATCTCAACGGCCACCGCCCCCATGGCCATTTCCAGATAGGGGCGTTTGAGTACTCCCACCCCATGCTCGCCGGAGAGAGAGCCACCCACCTCGACCGCGGCGCGGAAAAGATCACCCACCGCCGATTCCACCCGCTCAGATTCCTCAGGATCGCGCTTGTCGAAGAGGATGTTGGGGTGCAGGTTGCCGTCGCCAGCGTGACCGAAGATGACGATAGGCAGGTCCCATTTGGCCGAGATCTCCTTGATCTTGGCGATCATCTCCGGGACGGCACTGTGGGGCACGGTGATGTCCTCGCCCAGTTTGTTGGGCCGGATGCGTCCCAGGGACCCAGATATGGCACTCCGCGCTTCCCACATTTCCTTACCTTCCTCCGGCGTGGTAGCCACACGCACTTCGCGGGCCCCGTTCTGGCGACAAATCTCGGCGGCGATTTCAATGCCACGCACCGCGTCCGCCTCATCGCCGTCGGTTTGGATGAGCAGGATGGCCTCGACGTCGAGGGGCAATCCTATACGTAAATACTCCTCCACGCTTTTGATGGCCGTCTCGTCCATGATCTCCACCATGGAAGGGTTGGCACCACTGGCCAGCACGGCGTTGATGGCTTTGCCAGCATCGGTCAATTTGGGAAAAATCGCCTGGGCCATGCGCTCAACCTCCGGCGCAGCGATGAACCTGACCGTCACCTCAGTGATGATGGCCAGTGTGCCCTCGGAGCCTACCAACAGACGCACCAGGTCGTAGCCAGTGACGTTCTTGGTCGCTTTGCCACCCACGCGCATGATCCGCCCGTCGGCCAACACCACTTCCAGGGCCATGACGTAATGGCCGGTGATGCCGTACTTGAGACAGCGTGCGCCGCCGGCGTTGCAGGCCACATTGCCGCCGAGAGTGGAGTAGTGGACACTGGTAGTGTCCGGCGGATAGAAATAGCCTTCCCGGGCCACGGCGTCCGCCAACTCTGAGGCGATGATCCCGGCCTCCGCCGTGGCCATCATATTGTCGAGATCAACATCCAGCAAACGATCCATGCGGGTCAGAGCTAGCACCATCCCCCCACCGAAAGGAATCGAGCCCGCTGCCAGGCCGCTGCCCATTCCCCGAGGCACCACGGGAATCAACTCCCGACTAGCCACCTTGAGGATCTCCGAGACCTCTTGGGTGTTGTCTGGCAACACGATCAGGTTAGGCCTGGCGGAGGTGAACGTAGCGTCGTAAGAATAAGCCACCAGGTCCTCCGGCGAGGTCAGCACGTATCGCTCGCCGACAATGGATTTCAGTTCGTCAATGATCTGCGGGTCAAGCATCGGCCTCTCCTTCAAGTTGCTCTGACACCACCTCGGCCAGGTCCATCGTGCGGATGCGGATCCTCTCGCGGCGAGCGCCTCCAAACAGGGTGCGCTTGCATTGCTGGCAGGAGACGACGATGTACTTCGCCCCTGCGTCCTGGGCCTGCTGCAGCCTTCGCCTGGGCAGTGCCTGGGCCAGTTCTCGATCATAGGTCTCCAGGTTGCCACCGCCTCCGCAGCACAGCGAGTTCTCGTGGTGATCGGCCATCTCCACCAACGTCAGTTCGGGGATGGCCCGCAACACATGGCGCGGGGCCTCGAAGATGCCGCTCTTGCGGCCCAGGTCGCACGAATCGTGATAGGTCACGGTGACCGGCCAGGGCTTGAAACGCAGCCGCCCCTCCTTAGCCAACTCGGCCAGCATCTCCGTCTCGTGCACAATCTCAAGCCCATCCAACTCTCCATTGTCGAGCAGTTCCGGGTAGATGTGCTTCCACATGTGGTAGCAGGACGGACACGACATCACCACCCTGGCCGCGCCGGTGTCTCTCACCGCCTCGACGTTGTGGTGTGCCATCGCCAGGGCGCGCTCGCCCTCTCCGTTGAGGAAAAGGGGATAACCGCAGCAATGTTCGTCGCCGCCTATCAGGGCATAGTTCACGCCGGCCCTTTCAAAAACGCGAACTAGCGACTGAGGGATGCTGTAGCTGGCCGGGAATAGCGCCGACACACAGCCCACAAAATAGGCCGCCTCGGCTTGTCCGCCATGGTCGAGGCCGATAGGCATTGATTCCAGATTGGCAGTCCAACCCAGGCGTTGTTCGTTATCCTCGCCGGAGATATTGCCCGCGGCGATGATGGTCTCGTCCAGCCGCCGCAGGGACTCGGGCATCAGGCCGCTATAGGCCAGGTCGGTGCGGGCCTTGTTCAGAATCAAATCCAATTCGACCCCGCTGGGACAGGCTTCCCGGCAGGCATCGCACATCAGGCAGGTATAGAACTTGCCAGCATAGACCTCGCTGATTTCCAGATCGTCCTCGCCGACGGCACGATAGAGGGCCACCTTACCGCGCGGCGATAGCGTCTCAATGCGCGTCTCTCGGTAGACCGGGCAGACCGACAGACACTTCCCGCAGCGGATGCATTTGAGGTACAACTCGTCGGCCACAGCGCCGACAGTGCGTACAGGTGCTTCGACTCTGTCAGACGTCATTCAGTACTCCAGTTCCAGCTATTTGTGATTCGGTCATCTCCACCATCTCCAGCCGATCTCGCCCCCCGTTTGACCACCATGGCCTAACACCTCCGAGACCGCCTGCAGGCTGGCAGCAGCGAATTCGCTGGCCTCCTGAGCGTAGAAGCGATATCCCTCTGCCGCCAACGCACTCTTTTTGCGCTTTCTCTGCGTTGCAATCGCCTCAGCGATCACTTTGATGCTCTTGGTCACTGTACTATCGGCAGGGTGAGCAGCGCGTGTGGGACAATCAGCACATCCAGCTCTGGCCCCAGTGTCGCGGCAGCGATGCTCAGCGCTTCTTCCATCGTCGCCGCGGGGATCATCTTACAGGCTACCACCACGTCCGGGCACTCGCTGCCCACAATGACCACTCGCGCTTCTTCCATCACTTTGGCCATAACGAAGGCTCGCTGCGCGCCGGGCGGGTAGCCGGTGCGCCGCAGTTCCGCCAGCAGGCTGGGCATATCTTTGGCCTCTTGCATCTTCTTCAAGAAGCGCTGTTCCCCCGCTCCCTCGCCTGCGCCCTCCTCGCAGCGAGCAGGGATGATCAAGAAACCGCCCGGCTTGACCACCGGCGTGGGGGCGAAGAAGAGGTAGCTGGCCGCTCGGCTGGCCTGGTAGAGATTGGCGTCCTTGGGGAACCCCACACCGCCGATCACCACGTCATACCGTTGCGGTACGGGTACGACGTACAACTGCTTGGCAAAAGCCACCAGCTCGAGAAAGGCCGCTTCCGGATCGCCAGCGCGTACGGCCGCCACACGCTTGTGGTCATCCAATACAACGTTGAGGATGAAGCGCAGTCCCGCTCGCCGCGCTGCCTCGCTGACAGCCTCGTGGAATGGATTGCCCTCAATGCGACCCAGCCGCGTGCCAGGATGATCCACCATCCGCGGACCGTGGGTGTAAGCGATCATCGGTTCGCCCGCGGCACCTACGGCCACCGTCTTCCGCCCGCCGGAGTAGCCCGCGTATTGGTGCGGTTCCACGATGCCGGTGGCGATAAGCAGGTCAGCCTCGTAGGCCGCCTTGTGCACCGAGAGGGGGACACCCGATGCGGTCGTGCCCAGATCCACCAGCGCCGCCGGATTCTGCGGCTCGTTGTCCACGACCCGATAGCGGGCCACCACCTCCGCTCCCAGTTTGGTGACCTTCTCCTCTGGCGTGCTGGGGCGATGCATGCCGATGCCGCAGAGCAGGGTGATGTCCTCGTCCCGCACACCGGCCGCGGTCAGCTCCGCCAGCAGCGCTGGCACCAGCAGATGATCGGGGCTGGCGCGGGTGATGTCGGTGAAGACAATGCAGGCGGTATCGCCCGGCTTGGCCAGTTGCCGCAGCGGCGGCGAGTTCACCGGCTTGGCCAGCGTTTTGACAATGGCCGCCTCCACGTCAGGGATGGGTGGCACCGTCTTCGATTCCACCACTGTGCCGCGCATCCCTGGGAGTAGGTCGAATTCCAGATAGGTCTTGCTGTAAGGGATTTGATACATGGACTGTCTCTCTCCATCACAGAGCACATGGCACAAACTCGTCAGATCCGAAAGTCGAGGCGAAGGCGCGGCTTCCCTTGCTCTATTCTGGCTTGAAGTTTAGCAACGAACTGATCCTTCTCTGGGACATTGGGGTTCTGGCGTAAGGCGGTGAACAGAGCATCCACGCTGGCGGAGACAAATCTCTGTTGGGTCAGCACGTACGTTTCTCTTCCCCGCTCAAGATCGTAAACAGCAAAGACGTTCAAATGAGAGGAATCTGGTGTGAACGCTGGTTGGTAACGTTGTAGCATATTGTCGAAGACGTATTCTTGGAAAACCCAGTAGATGCGCTGGCTCCAGTGCTCCATTGCCACGCCTTTGGTGAGAATCTGAGTGTATGAGCGTTTGAGTGTGTCGTAGGTGTTCATCCCGAAAGGATAGTGAACGGCGGTTACGTCCTTCCCACTCATGAAGTCCTTCAGCGCCTGAACCAGTTTGCCTGTGCTGGTCGTCTGGTCGGTTTGAAGTTCAACGATGACGAAATCCTCTATGTGGCTGCTCATCGGCTTGTGGCGCACCAACACATAGTCAAAACTGCCCACGCCCGCGAGTCGCACTTCGCTGAACAGCAGGAGATCATTGGTAGACCCGAAGTAGTCCAGGGCGATGTCGCGAAATACGACCTGTCCTTCCAGAAAGCGACGCGGACAGATTGCTACAGCGTGCCCATTGATGTGGGCTGAGCAGACGCCCATGGGATAAGAAACCAGGCGGCTCTTCTTGTTGCACGGTGTGTTGACAAACGGGCAGTGATGCTGCTGACGCACGGCCTCGGCCTCATGGCTCCTGATCTCCACAGGAAAGCCGAAGACCTCAGCCGGGTAACGTGCTGCCATGGTTCCCCCCTTTCAACAAGGCAGTCCAGCACCCCAAGATTTCATCCTCGCTGTAGTTGCTGTCCAAGAGCCAGCCCAAGGTCGCACTGCAATCGGTGATGAAGGTTCGACTATCGTCCACATTCACTCGGTCGGGACAGGACCAGGTGCTCTCTGTAGCAAAGGGAGCCAGGATGAGAACAGCATCGTGCTTGAGGGCGCGCAAGGTGCGAATGTGCACGGAAATGGGATTCTCGGAGTGAACAACATAGTATTCCCCCAAGTGAAAGCCAGCGGTTCTGAGTGCTACGGTCAGTTCGGCCCAGGAGCGCGGCTTCCAGTGGTGGAAGGTGAAGGTCAGCCGGCCGTGCTCGGGCTTGAGAACGCGCCGGCATTCGCTGAAAATGCCCCCCAAGATCTCCCCATACCAGCCTGGCGTGGGCCGACCGCCCCCCGCTACCGCTGAGTCAGCCGCGTCGTAGTCCCACTGCGCCTCGCGGGGCAAAAAGAGACGTAGCCAGACGCGGAAGAAGGCAGCCAAATCGCTGTACTGGACACTGTCGTAGTAGGGCGGATCAGTAACTACGTAGTCCACGCTGGAATCCTCCAGCGGCAAATGGCGAGAGTCGCCTTGGTGGAGAAAAAAGCGACGTGTTCCGCTGCGCAGCTCGTCTGGCGAGAAGACTTCCTTACCAAGATCTCGCTCTCCGATAATAGCCACTTTTCGGGTCCGCCCGTTCTGAACTTGTCGTTCCACAGGAGACGCAGCCCACCGTCGGGCCTTAATCACCCGGCGCTCGAACAGTCCCTTCAACGTGCCGGAGCCACCCAGGGGGAAGAGGGGATTGTTCTCAGCAGCGGTGTAGGGAAAGGAGTAAGCATGATGGGAAAAAGTGTGTCGGATGGCTCCTGGCCGTCGTCGATCCCCTCCCTTGTAGCCGCACAGCATGGAGTTGAACTCCAAAGAGGTACTGACCAGCAACGCCAGGATCAGTCGTTCTGTTGGATCTTCCATTTCCTGCAATTGCCGGTAGGCCGCTGCGATGTAGCCCAGTTGCCGGGCAGAGAAGAGGTCCAGATAATGATGGATACCCAGACGCGGCAGGTCTTTCGACTTGGGGCCGGGCACAATGGCGAATTGCTCCCTGCCACCGAAATCCAGATTGCCAAAGCAGGTTTCGGCTTCGGCAAGGCGGGCCAGATCATCGGAGTCAGGTGATTTGAAGAACAGCCCGTGCCGGGGGCATTCGCCAGCGACGGCTATGGGAACGTATCGCTGCCGGAAGGGCAATTCGGTCAGATCAGCGTAGGATTGGCCGCAAACAGGACAGATGCGCGTTTTCTTTTCCCGCAAGGGGCGGCGGAAAATCGGCACGGAAGCACAGATGTGTTCCCCATGAAAGACGGCATGACAGTGAGGGCAAAGCCGGATGGTGCGATGGGCTTCCTGGCGCAGGCTGAACGAGTCCACCAGGAGCACCTCGCCACACGCACAGCGCCGCCGCAAAGCATGAAGGGTGAAGCGGATTTCGGCATCAGGGCGACTGCAGACGGGGCAGCAAGTAGCATAGTAGGAAGCTAGTTCTGCCCGCAGTGCGTTGAAGAACTCTCCAAAGGTGGTCCGGATGTGTGTTTCAGAGATGGGAGTCAACGCAGCGCGAGCCTGGAGCACTGGGATGGGATCAATGTCGGCCCCAACCACGTTGGCCCCCATCCGAATCGCCTCGTGTACGGTAGTGCCGCCGCCCATCATTGGATCCAGCACGACGAAACCCTCCAGGCCACCAGGAGCGTAGAAGTCGTGGCGAGCGGGGTCAGTGACGAATCGCTTGAGGATGTAGCGGAAGGTGGTGCCGCAACGCCGTGCCCACCACTTGTGCAGGTAAGTGTTGGGGCGGTAGAGATGCTTATTGTAGGACTCCAGGGAGGCCAGAGCATTGGCCTCTTCCTCCGGGAAGGGGATGCCCTGGGCTGTTGGGTTGGCAGCAGCCTTCATGGAATAGAGTGCCAGTTGTTCTTTCACCTTTGCCATGACACACAGCTCACTTCGTCCAATCGCTTTGCTACTGCTATCCGTCTCTCACGACAGCCGCAAGGCGGTCGCCGTGGAGAAGACGATGAGCAGTTGTCCCACGATGTAGGTCATCCAGACCAAATCACCTATGAGCAGGAAATGGCCTCCCTGGAACAGCCTGTGTCCCAGGAACAGGTCGGAGACCACGAACAGCACCGCGCCCAGCGCCAGCGGCACGAAACGAGGCTCCTGCAATGCCAGGCTCATCGCCAGTCCGGCCATCGCCGCTATCAGCAGTGCATACGCCAGCGACGCATAGTTGAGCACGGCTGGCTTGCGCGGCGAGCGGACGAACGTCCACCACAGGGGAACGACCAAGAGGTAGAACGCAGTCAGCACTGCGGCCCGCGCTGTACCGCCCGGCAAGCCCAGCACTTCCCCCAGGCGCAGGTAGCCGACGACATACAGCACGTGGGCCACGCCGAAGACCCCCATGCCGAACAGTACGTGCTGGGGTAGCGGCAGAAGTTCGGCCATGATCACGTCGCCGAGGAACGAAAAGGCCATGCCGAAGAAGACGAGAGCGGCGTAGCCAGCCAGCGGCGTGCCTGCCGCGCCAGCCCGCCACCAGATCAGTGCACACACCACCAGAATGGCCGACGAGAGC
>JGI24025J20009_10003322_pt1 | contig 11023 bp, 7 predicted proteins | sample Cruoilmetagenom3_FD_20009 | JGI IMG/M metagenome (IMG submission 20009) | reverse complement strand
TATTATGCTGGTATAGGAGTTAGCCTTGGCAGTGAGATTTGTAGGACGGGCCAAAACTTGTGTCATTGGAAGCACATAGGGCCAGTATACCCCTGGATGTGAATGAGGATTTTCGCCAGCGACTCTCGTTGGGTCACCGGATTTGAATAGTGAGTCGTATGTGGGATTATCATAGATGATTGGAGTGGAGTTATACGCATCCCTGTAATCGGAATTGAACATAACAGTATAATAAGGTCCATCTTGTGCCTGTGTTTCTGCTTTGAATGAGAGTTCCTCAATTCCCTGATTTATTGCGTCCTGGGCATTTACTGGAAGAGTGGAAGTTTGACGAGAGGGGCCGGGAAGGTCGGTATAAGTCAACTCTGTCTCGCCATTCCCGGATATTTTCACTTTACTTGGTCCAAATGTCACGAGGTCATATTTGAGGTCAATGTAGCTGGGGTTGCCCTCCACACAGATTGGCGTTTCGGTATATACCAAGTTTCCATCTTCCTCAAAGCACATATCTATAACACCGGGCTGTCCATAGTAATTTCCATCAACAGGATACATCCCTCCCAGGAGACCAGCTTTTCTCGATAGATTCCATACGCTCATTCCATCCATAGTATAGTTGAGATTTTCAGAGCCCATAAGGGTATTGCGATACCTGTTCTCTATAGCCATTACATTTGTCGGTTCTTCATTATAGGATGCCCTGAGATTCGGCTTCTTCACCTGTGCATAATTCTCCCAGTATTCCAATTCCCGCCGTGCCCTCCGATATAGTGTTTCTAATTCGGGTGTGTCTTCGCCTGCCAATACAACTGCCTCCCACAAGTCATCAAGACCATCGGTTGACTCAAAGTAATATGGCCACGGGTGGGAGAGGTCAGGAAAAGATGGAATTATAGCGAGGAAGTCAAGAATTATATCGAGTGCAGGGAATCCAGCATTAAAGATAAAACGCCAAATTATCCAGTCAACCAAGTCCTCAAGGATGGGAATATCACATATTCTGAAACTACACTCTTCATGGCCTATCTCTCCCACAAACTCAATGATATCTATAGGCGCCCAATTCGGATGGGTGAATGCTCCGCCAAGATTACTGAAATCTCTCTCGTATCCGTAGGCGAAGAACATTCCGAGGCCGAGGCCATGTATATATGACTCAAGCCTCTCTTGAGTTAGATTGTCTGTATTGTAACCAACAGCATACGCAGCCTCGACAAACCTCTGAACTGGCAGAAAATCATAATTTTGCCACCCCCCATGTGAGATTGCGTCCGCATCGTATACACAACAGAAATCTAAATATCCCCAATTCGAAATGCCCATGTTTATCCAGTCCTCTGGGTCGTGATCACCTCCTGTTCTGAGGAAAGCTCCTTTGTATAGATCGCTTCTGATAAAATTCCAATTTGGAATGTATGTAGGGGTAAATATATCGTGATAGCATTCTGCAAGAAAAAGAAGCGGCAAGGATAGCGCAGAATCAGATTCGATGGCATACCCATAGCCAAATCTTGATGGTTGCACGACCGTTCTCGCATAGAGGTCCTGGATAAGGTGCATATATGCACCGTAGATAAGTGCTTTTTGGTAATGATCAAAGTTATACGGAAAGTCTTGGTCCCTTGCCCATTCAGCCATCTCTTTTATCTTGCTAAGATCATTGCTGGGATTCGGATCAAATATGATAGGCGTCTGGACATTGTTCTTTGTATGCTCTTCTATATGAAGCGGTCCGCCAGGAATGTGGTCTCTTATGTTGTATAACTCGTTGATTAGTGTCCTTGTCCAACCCTGTGACTCCTCCGAGAGGATATCTGGCAACATAAGACCTATATAGTAGAACTTCCTTGTCATCATCTCTATATAGGGAACACCATAATTTCCAACAAGGCAGTCATAAAAATCAGGGTCAAAATCCTGCCAGATATCAAATGTCTGTGACCCGATATACATATGCGTCGCAGGGTCAAAGCCATAAACTGACCCCGTGCAGAGCATCACTGCTCCTATGGGGTACAACCCTATTCGTTTCATATAACCCCCGTTTATCTTGTTTGTATCATGGTGTAAAAAATATCCCATTTCCCCGGTGTCTCATCCTGCCAGGCGATATGAAGACTCCCTGATGCATCGAGTGATATAGAAAGGCAAAGGGAGTTTCCAGAAGTTTCGGAGACATTAGCCATTCCTGACCAAATGCCGTCTCCGCTTCTGGTGATATAATATACATCTCCTCCTTCTGTTCTCTCGCTCCATAACAGATGAAGAATGCCTTGATTCTCCGCAATTAGCTGACAAGCCCAGGGTAACTGCGTATCTTTGGTTTTAACAATGCTGTCTGCCTCCATCCAAGTTCCTGAATCTGATTTCTCAGAAAAATAGAGCATTCCCTTCTGTTCTTCTGCCCAGACTACATACAGACTGCCTTCATCCTCAATTGCAATATCCGGAGTCCACGAATAGAAGGGAGTCTCGCATATCTTTACGGGCTCTGTCCAAGAACCCTCAGAAGGTTTCATAGTGTAGTAGATATCCGAGTAACTTCCTCCTTCACTTACTAAATGTACATCCCCATTTGCACTCACAACCATAGCAAGGTTACGACCATAAAGTGGAGTACTTTCTACAGGGTTCCATGTACCGCCGGCGTTCTTCATCCTATACATAGCCGTAAGTTCCCACCATACTACATGCACATTTCCACTTGCATCAACTCCTATATCGGGTAAGTCAGCACCTTGATAAGGGCTTGTGTTTGAAATATTTATTGCCGTAGAACAACTGTCGCCAGGGAGTTTCATAGAATAGAGAATATCTCGAATATACGGATTTATACTCAATTCCTCTACCCACACAATATGCAGATTACCAGAAGGGTCTATTGCTACCTTTGGACCTTTTAATGTAGTAGGTGTGTTTGATATATTCATAGGCTCAGACCAGTCTCCACCCAAACCCTTCATTGAATAGAGTATCTCGTAATTTCCAGGAGTAGAGTCAGCCCATACAAGATGAACATTCCCAATATCATCCACTGTAAGAGACGGAACTAAAGACTTCCCCTCATTCCTCGATACATTCCTCGGGTCATAGTGATTATTACCACCATCCGTAGGACTCTTGTCACAGGAGCAGGATACCAGGAAGACCAAAACAAAAGATATTAATAATTTCACACTCTTTATAACTTTTATTCCCATACTGTGACCTCCAAGCATAAACATCGTCTTTATATCCTCCTTTCACCGTGTGCTAATCACGGTGTAAAAAATGTCGTAGTTCCCTGGACTCTCATCACTCCACGCTACATGGAGATTTCCATAAGTATCAACGACCACTATTGCGGGCCCAGCTTCACCAGTGTTTGAAATATTAAAACTTTCCGACCAAGAGCCGTCTCTGTTCCTAACTTTGTAGTATATATCCCAGCCATCAATCGCTGCCCCCCATAGAAAATGTAAATTTCCGTTTTCAGCAGTAATTGCTGGCTCAGGACCAGTAGCGTCTCCCACAATATCAGGCAGACTGTCTATCTCTGACCATGAGCCATCCGAGGAGCATATCCTAAAGAAAATCTGATCAACACCCGGTCTTACCTCTTTCCACGCTGCATACACATTCCCATCATCTGCTGCAATAGTAGGAGCCCATGAGCGAGACAAACTCTCTGATATATTTTCAGGCTCTGCCCAGGAACCACCAAAGGGTTTCATAGTGTAGCTGATGTTTTCACCCCCACCATTCGCTCCCGGTCCATCACATACTACATGCACATCTCCTTGGTTATTTACTGCATGGTCGTGATTAATACCAAAGGGAAAAACATCCTCTTTGGGCATCCATATACCTTCTGCAGATTTCATCCTATAACTAACCCATCCCAGCCATGTTACATGCACATTTCCGCTCGCATCAATTCCTATATCCGGCATTTCCCCTCTGTTCGCAATCTCCATAGGGATAGTCCAATTTTCTCCATAGGGTTTCATTGAATAGTAAACGCCTAGTGTCTCGGATGTGTAGAATCCCCCCTCTCCCCATACCACATGAAGGTTGCCAGAAGGGTCTACTGTTATTTCGGGACAAGTTGATTCAATGTCTGTGTTTGAAATATTTACAGGATCAAACCAGTCTCCACCAGAACTCTTTGTGGAATAAAGTATCTCGTAATTCCCAGGGGTAGAATCAGCCCATACAAGATGAATATTTCCTTTATCGTCCACTGCAAGAGAAGCACCGTATGAGAGACCCTCATTCCTTGATACATTCCTCGGGTCATAGTGATTACCATCACACGTGGGACTCTTGTCACAGGAGCAGGACACCAAAAAGGCTAAAACAAAAGATATTAGCAAGTGCCTACTCTCTATAATTTTCATTCCCATACTGTTCCCCCCAAGTATAAACTTCATCTTTATTCCCTGCATATCACCTGATACGCAGGGTTTTCCTAAACGAACCTTACAAACCCTGCGTAAAAGAACCCACAGGAATAAATAAAAATACCCCCAACCCTGTATATTTTAAGGATTGAGGGTGAAAAAATATAATACTCTTTGTTTACCCTGCAAATTATACCGTATTTTACAGGATTTGTACCAGAGATGAGAGATGAGACTCTCATATACCTCCCTCTGGGAGGTTTGGTCCCCAGAAACAAAACTTTATCTAACTAACAATATTATAATACAAAAATCACCTTTTGTCAAGTAAAAAATTCCAAAAATCTGACTGGATAGGGATTTTAAGAGATTGGAAGAGAAAGATTTTTTATTTTTTTACCTTTTCATTCTCATCTCTTCCCTACGGATCCGTATGGATAAGTTTCTCTTTCAATCCCTGTTAATTTTATTCTTAATTATTTATCCCCGATTTTCTATTTTGCAGAACGCATTCTTTTTATAGGAAAATTTATGTTGACAAATACATATTTTTGGTGTATAATTAATCGCAGAGTTGCCTTATGGTAACTTTCGGTTCGTGAAGCTCGCAATGTAGAAACAGGAGCTACTTGCCTCGCATCTTATGTGCGCGTATCCGATAATTTCTGACAACTGTAAAGGTCGTCTCTACAATCGTGTTATGGAAAATGAATTTGTTGTGCTCGAAACATACTTCAGTGAAGCAGATGCGGAACTTGCCTCCTCTCTCCTTAAATCCAGTGGAATACGGGTCTTCATGAGAAGGGATGATTTTGGGGGTATGGGTCCACACCTCACCTTCGTGAGGGGGATAAAATTGCTCGTGAAAAAGGAAGACGAGGAGAATGCAAGGCAACTGCTCTCTGGCTTGAATCCCCCAAATAAGTGACACAGATTTTTTAACTTATTTTTTGGACGCAGATTAACCCCGTTAAATAATTACAAAGTTGAGTGCTTAGTAATCTCCGACAGTGTCTTATTTAACAGGGTAAACGCAGATTATTTAGATGTTAGATTTTGGATTGCAGTTTTGACCTGAATTATTTAAACAGGGACTGGACGGGACAAGTAAGAGAATCTTTTAAAAAAATGATAATCTGTCACTTTAGAGTTTCTTACCCCGCCAAGGCGGGGCAGGCAAATTCCTGTTATATTTAATTTTTTAAAAATTAGTGTTCTTCGTGTCCTTCGTGGGAGATTGGGATTTTCTTAAATGTTATTTCAGGATATCATATCGGGACTTGAGAAATTCTGGAAGAAACGGGGATGTCTCATAGGAATTCCCTATCCGGGTGATGTCGGTGCGGGCACATTCAATCCCCTGACATTCTTTACGGTTCTTGACAGACAACCCGCAAAGATTGCATACATAGAGACATCAAAAAGACCAAAGGACGGAAGGTATGGGAAAAATCCCAATCGTCTTCAGGCATTTTTCCAGTATCAGGTGATAGTGAAACCCGCTCCTCACAACATACAGGATATTTATCTTTCCTCCCTTGCCTCACTTGGCATAAGGATAAAATCGCATGACATAAGGTTTGTCGAGGACGACTGGGAGCAGGAAACACTCAGTGCGTATGGTCTTGGATGGGAGGTGTGGCTCGATGGAATGGAAATAACGCAATTTACATATTTTCAAAGGATGGCTGGAATTGAACTCGAGGTTATTCCCGTTGAAATTACATACGGTCTTGAAAGGATATGTATGTTGCTTCAAGAGAAGGATTCTGTATTCGACATCGATTGGAGTAGTAATATAAGGTATGGAGAGTTGTTCAAAAAGAGGGAAGAGGAATTCTCAAGATTCAACTTTGAAGAGGCATCCACAGAGATTTTACGATTTGACTTTGAGAGGTATGAAAAAGAGGCAAAAAGATTGTTTGAGGTGGGCCTCCTCTTTCCCACCTACGATTATTGCATAAAATGTTCACACATATTGAATCTCCTTGACGCAAGGAGGGCGCTCTCACCGGAGGAGAGGAAGAACTTGATGGCGAGGATAAGAAAATTAACGGGGAAGGTGGGGGAGAGGATAAGCGATGCAGATTATAGATTTGGTTGATGGGGTGAAGATAGGGCTATCAGGCTATCGGGCTATCACGCTATGAGACAGATTACAGATTTTAGATTGTAGCGCTTTGTCAAATAAGGTATGTTACATTTCTACTTGTCATTGCGAATGCGTACGGATGAAGCAATCTGACCCCGTGGGTCATTCCGAGTGAAACGAGGAATCTCAATGGGATTGCTTCGTCAGTTCCCTCGCAATGACGCTTGTGGTTCAGAGAAGAAAGCATACTCACCTTAGCTAATATGGCAGTAGTTATGAGGTAATGGGTTACTTTCAATGGCCTAATTACCTAATCACTATATTTTAATCTGCGTCCTAAAAATATATGACTAAGGATTTTTTACTCGAAATAGGTACGGAGGAAATCCCCGCATCATATCTCGAGCCCGGGCTTAACAGCCTTGAGGAGTTGCTTACCGGCTGTTTGAGAGATAGCCTAATACATTTCGGCAACACGAAAAAATTCTATACCCCAAGAAGACTCGCTATCCTAATAAGAGATGTTTCCTTATACGGGGAAGATATAGTGACTGTAATCACGGGTCCACCGAAAGAGATTGCCTTCGAGGATGATAAACCGACTTCACAACTCGTCGGATTTGTAAGGGCGCACGGTGTATCGCCCGAGAAGGTGAAGATAATAAAGAAAGGAAAGAAGGAGGTTATCGGAATAGAGAAGAGAGAAAAGGGATGTGATGCATTAGATATACTCAGGGATTCTATCCCTTCAATTTTAGGGGGAATTGAGTTTCCGCGAACTATGAGGTGGGAATCCTCTGGTGTGAGGTTTGCCCGTCCCATCAGGTGGATTGTGTGTCTGTTCGGCAAAAAAATGGTGAAGTTTCAACTTGCGGGTGTGGTCTCGGGCAGAAGATCGTGTATGCTCAGGGGGGAGAAGAATACGACGATCGACGAACCATCAAATTACGGGAAACTTCTACAAGAGAATCTTATAATTGCCGACCCATTGAAGAGAAAAGAGAAGATAGAGTCACAAATTAAAAAAATAGCAGAAGAAAAGGATGTAGAACCCATTGGGGATGATGAGCTTCTTCTGGAAGTTACGAATATGGTGGAATCGCCACTTGCCGTTATCGGGGAATTTGATAAATCCTATCTATCCCTGCCGGACGATGTGTTAAGGGCTGCACTCAAAGGGCACCAGAGATATTTCTGGACAGAGCGCTCGGGAGAGGGGACAAACTATTTCATCTCTGTGGCTAACAATCCACACGGTGATGTAGATGCAATAAGAAAGGGTAACGAAAAGGTACTTCAAGCGAGGTTAGAAGATGCGGAATTTTATCTGAGGGAAGATATGAAAGTCCCACTCCACAAGAGGGTGGAGGATCTGAAGGAGATGATATATGATAGAAAACTTGGAAGTCTCTACGATAAGACCAAAAGACTCGTCGAACTCTCTTCTTTCTTGTGCAAATGGGTGGAAGGAGTGGATATAACCTCCTTGAGGCGCGCCGCTCTTCTCTCAAAGACAGACCTCACAACCAATATGATAAAGGATGGTAAGGAGTTCACAAAACTTGAGGGAATTATAGGAGCAGAATATGCACAAAGACAGGGAGAGGATAAAAAGGTGGTAGATGCGATTGGGGAACATTATCTTCCGAGATTTGCCAACGATGAACTTCCCGAGACGAAAGAGGGCAGGGTTCTTGCCATCGCCGATAAGGTAGATACACTTGTTGGTGGATACATGGTCTCCGGTATTCCCACATCTTCGAAGGACCCGAGGGGTATGAAAAGAGATGCCAATGGCATTGTGCGAGTCCTCCTGGAGAGGTCCCTATCCATCCCACTTGAGGCGATGATCCGAAAATCCTTCTCTCTTTATGGTAAGGAGTACTCTGCTCAGGTGCTTGATTTTATTATTCAGAGGTGCAGACAATATCTTCTTGATAGGGGAATTTCATATAATGTAGTTATGAGTATATCACCGAGAGAGGATATTCTTACGATGAAGATGATAGCAGACTCCATTGTGGACGCGGGTGATATTCAGGATATTGTAATGGTAACAAAGAGGATGAACAACATATTGAAGGGGGTAAAGGTAGGGGAAGGAGTGGTGGAGGAGTATCTTAAGGAACCCGAGGAGAAAAAGTTGTTTTCCGAGGCGAGAGTGACGGGAAAAAATTTGGAGAGATGTATCCGGGAGAAGAAATTTAAAGATGCGATTTTTTTACTGCGAGCCCTCGTGCCGCATATAAATAAGTTGTTTGACAAGATTCTCATTATGGCTCGCGACCAAAAGATAAAGAACAACAGGCTCGCCCTCTTGAGTTATGTCCACTCCCTTTTCCAGGAGATCGCCGACTTCAAAAGTTATGGGATTAAATAGGACGCAGATGAACGCAGATTTACCCCGTTAAATAGAGTCGCCTTATAGTAATATCTCGGTATTTATTCTAAATTATTTAACGGGGTGAACAGGATAAAGAGTTAAAGTATGTGGAATTTTAAGCAATTAAAATTTTGATACTGTTTATTAGATAGGTAAGAGATAACTACTCTAATGATCCAAGTTTTTCAGTGTTAGATTCGTATTTTTGAATTATCTGTGTTAATCTGCGTTTATCTGCGTCCTAAATAAACCAAGGAGAATTTATGGAGCTGATTGATAAACTTGCACTGAAAAACGGGAGGAAACTTCTTCTGTTTGTCATTGACGGACTTGGTGGGGCACCGCGTGATGGGAAAACAGAACTTGAAAACGCAAACACCCCCAATCTCAATGCACTCGCCAAAAAATCAATACTCGGCTTGACCGACCCCGTCTCCACCGGGATAACCCCCGGCTCGGGGCCTGCTCATCTCTCCCTCTTTGGGTACGACCCCATTAAATACGAGATAGGGAGAGGTGTGTTGGAGGCACTCGGAGTCGGCATGGAACTCACAGAGAGGGATATCGCAGTGAGGGGAAACTTTGCGACGATGGACGAGAAGGGAATTATTGTGGATAGGAGGGCAGGTAGGATTCCATCGGAGAAGAACAAGAAAATCTGCGACATCCTGCGAGAGCATATTGAGAAGATCGAAGATGTAGATATCATTATACATCCCGGAAAGGAACACAGATTTGTAGTTCTATTCAGGGGTGATGGACTTTATCCAAATGTGCTCGAAACCGACCCGCAGGAGGAGGGGAATCCACCAATAGAATGCAAGGCAATAACGGAAGATTCTGAGAAGACTGCAAGGATAGTAAGGGAATTTATAAAGAGGGCGAAGGAAGTACTTTCACTCCCCGCAAATATGGTTTTGCTTCGGGGTTTTGCAAAATACCCCTGCCTTTCCACCATGGGTGAGAGGTTCAAACTCTCTCCCGCCTGTATTGCCACTTATCCGATGTATAAGGGACTTGCAAAGCTGGTGGGTATGGAGGTATTGAAAACGGGAGATACCATATATGATGAGGCGGAGACATTGAAACGAAACTGGAATAATTTTGATTTTTTTTATTTTCATGTAAAGAAGACAGATTCTCTCGGCGAAGACGGAAATTTTGATGGAAAGGTAAAATTAATAGAGAAAGTTGACGGCATAATACCGGAGGTACTCTCTCTTTCGCCGGATGTCATGGTGGTTACCGGTGACCACTCCACCCCAGCGGTTCTCAAAGCGCATTCCTGGCATCCAAATCCCTTTTTGCTTTTCTCGGAATTTGTCATACCCGACGGTATAGAGAGCTTTACAGAGAGAGATTGTGCGGGGGGAGGACTCGGGAGATTTCCGTCGCTCGATGTAATTCCCCTGATGCTCGCATACGGACTGAAGCTCAAAAAATACGGGGCATAACCACTTATAGGCAAGTATTTAATTCGTACCAAAAAAAAGAATTAGATATGAACAGAAGTAGTAATTAAGTTATCAGGCAATTATGTCATTCGCTTTCAGCCCTTTAATGACCCAATAACCCAATGACCCAATAGCGCGATGACTTAGCATATCTGCGTTTGAGAAGATGGAGGTGTCGTGACTGTCAAAGATGCCATAAGGGGTAGATGTAGTGTCCGCTCTTATCTTGATAAACCCGTTGAGGAGGAGAAACTCACACTCATACTTGAGGCAGCAAGACTTGCTCCATCTGCGAAGAACGAGCAGAACTGGAAGTTTATTGTTGTCAGGGATAAAAAAACGAGGGAGAGACTGGCGGAGGCTGCCGCCAATCAGGAATTTATCGCAGAGGCACCGGTTGTTATCGTCGCGGTATCCACAGAGCCCTCTCACATTATGAGATGCGGAGTGCCAGCCTACGCAGTTGATGTTGCAATTGCCGTTGACCATATGACTCTACAGGCGGTGGAACTCGGACTCGGGACCTGCTGGATAGGGGCATTCTATCAGAGCAAGATAAAGGAGATACTCGAGATACCGGATAGATGTAAGGTGGTGGCACTTCTTCCCCTTGGATACCCCGCCTGTTCGTGTGTGGAAAAATACAGGAATAGTCTGAAAGAGAGCGTTACATATGAAAAATTTTCCTGAAAGGTTCTTACCAGAGAAGTCT
>JGI24025J20009_10003321_pt1 | contig 11026 bp, 10 predicted proteins | sample Cruoilmetagenom3_FD_20009 | JGI IMG/M metagenome (IMG submission 20009) | reverse complement strand
GTCTTCCCCTTGAGTTAACTAATTGGTGCCTCTATCTCAATAAAAAGGTATTTAGAGATGTCGGTCTTGACCCGGAAAAAGATTATCCCAAAACCTGGGAGGAAGTGGTAGAAGTATCGGAAAAAATTGTTATTCGCGATGGAGAAATACTAAGCAGAAGAGGATTTGATTTCAGATATCCTTATTATCTTGTTTCCATGGTTCCTATGGTTGAACAGCTTGGTGGAAAATTAATCAGCGATGATGGTAAAACGGCTATTGTCAATGATGAAGCCTGGCTTAAGTTTTTGAAATTTATGCAGGAATGGGGTCCTAACGGAAAAATACTCGGTTCTCCTACTTATGCTAATGCCCGAAAACTCTTCAATAAAGACAATAATGATATAGGTATGTGCATGACAGGTCTCTACCAACAGGGAAGAATCAGAAACGATAACCCCGATTTCTATAACAGTGGTGAATGGATGGTTGTACCTTTCCCCGTATTTGAAGACGCAGTAAAAGATGTACCAGGTGCCTATTATGGACATTATTATATGGTCAACGGTCAGAAACCAATAGAAAATCAAAAAATGGCCTGGAAATTAATTGCTTATATGCTCAGTCACGGGGAAGAATATTTAACCAAAGTCAATATTGTAATACCTACGGTTAAATTAATGGAATCAGAGACTTATAAATCCATGCCTTATTCCAAGGTATTTGCAGATGATATGGCCAAAGGCCATGTTGTTTATTATGCTGAAAGCAGTGCAGAGATTCAATCACTTATCAGGGAGGCGGTTGAATCGGTTATGCTGGCAGGAACTTCACCGGAAGATGCATTGAAGACCTTAAAAAGAAAAGCGCAGGAAGTTCTTGAAGAAGGATAGTAAAACAAATTTTTAAGAAACCCTATAATAGGGCTAAGCCAATTAGCTTAGCCCTATTATACTATTAAGGAAGATTGATCTATGAGTAAACGAAAAACAAAATACAGCATTGAAAGAAAAAAAGCACAATGGGGATGGATATTTGTTGCACCTTCATTGGCTGTTTTTGCGCTATTTAATTTTTATCCCATTTTTAATGCGCTTTACACCAGTTTATTTAAGAAAAAACTGCTTTCTTTAAAAGCACCGACATTTATTGGTTTGCATAATTATGCTTATCTTTTAAATTCCCCGGATTTTTGGAATTCTATCAGGGCAACCCTGGTTTTTACTCTTGGAACTTTTGTGCCCCTTCTGATTTTCAGCCTTCTATTTGCAGTGTTAATAATGTCCAGGAAAAGATTTCAAAAATTCTTTCAAATGGCTTATTATTCTCCGGCGGTGCTTTCATCTGTTGTAGCAGCAGCCATTTGGCTGATTATCTTTGACCCGAGAGGCTTGGCTAATCAGTGGTTAAATTTAATTATGAACACTCCTGGAATTGACCATAAGTGGCTGGCAAATTCAATCATGGTTCAATTGTCTACCATGTTGGTCTATGGCTGGAAATATGTCGGTTATTTTACCATTATTTTTATTGTAGGATTAGCATCAATTCCCCAAAGCATTTACGAGGCAGCAAGAATAGACGGCGGCAACCACTGGAAAAACTTTTGGCATATTACTTTACCCCTTTTGAAGCCGACAACTATTCTGGTTTCCATTATGTCCATGCTGCAATGTCTGAAGACGTTTAGTACGCAATATCTTTTCACTCAGGGAGGGGCTCCGCTGGCTCCCATTAACGTCATTACTCTGAATGTGTATAATACGGCTATTAGGGACCATAGAATCGGTAGGGCAAGTGCCATGAGCATTATTCTTTTTATCATCATGCTATTTTTTACCTGGGTGCAGTTTAGGTCTTCACGGGCAGACGAAATCAGTTATTAAGGAGAAAATATTTCATGTCTCAAGAATTTCAACCGAATCAATTAGAAAAGAAGGGCATCTTTCAGCAATCTAATATTGTTGATTTATTAATCTGGGCTTTTCTTGTCATAACTGCTTTACTCGTCCTTGCTCCTACCATATTTATGTTTACGGCCTCATTTATGCCGGCTAACGATATTTTAAAGATGCCTTATCGGTGGATACCCAAAAGTTTTTACTGGCAGAATTTCTGGCAGGGAATTAGAGGTAATAATGGCAGTTTTATTTATGTTAGAAATATTTTGAATTCACTTATAGTGGCTGCTGTAGTATCTGCAACTACTGTATTTTTTTCCGCATTAGCCGGGTTCGGCTTAGCAAAATATTACTTTAAGGGCAGGAACCTGGTTTTCATGATGGTTATGGCCACCATGATGATACCCTTTGAAGCAATCATGATTCCTCTTTATCTGGTAACGACCAAGTTGGGACTTCAGGATTCATATGCCGGATTGATTGCTCCTTTTTTGGTCAATGCATTTGGTATTTTTCTCATGAGGCAATATTTTATTACTTTTCCTGATGAAATATTGGATGCGGCAAGAATCGATGGTGCAAGCGAATTGATGATTTTTAGAACCATTATTCTCCCCAATAGTATTCCTGCTATAGCAACTCTGGCTATTCTGACCTTTAAAGCGCAATGGGATAATTTATTATGGCCATTGCTTGTTGTGCAAAGTGAAGAGATGAAAACAATACCTTTATATATTGTGAAATTTATGGCTGAAAAACATACGGATGAAGGTGCGATGATGGCAGTAGCAGTAATAGCAAGTATTCCCATACTTCTGGTGTTTTTTAAACTTTCCAAATATTTTCTGGGCGGTGCCGCCGTATATTCCTCCAGGAAAGGATAAAAAATAATTATGAATAAGCTTTACATTTTTGATATGGGTGGTGTATTGTGTAGTAATTTTAATGATATTCCAGTTATAAGCAATTATCTTGGAATTACTGAAGAATATTTTTTTATTTATGCAGGTGAAAATTTTAGAAAACTTCTTGACGGGAAAATTAACAGTCGCGAATTTTGGGTACGGTTTTCCTTAAGATTCGGAAAGGAAATAAAAGAAGAATTATTCGGCAAACATTTTAATCCGGGAATAATTAAAGAAACAAAAGATATAATTGTTCAATTAAAGAATCATTCAAGGGTTGTCTGTGGGACCAATGTCATTGATTCTCATTATAATCATCTACTTAAAAGGGGCGAGTACGATATTTTTGATAAAATCTACGCTTCTTATTTCATGGGAATATCCAAACCCAATCCGGATTTTTATCGATATATATTAAAAGAAGAGGGCGTTAAGCCGGAAGAAGCTGTTTTTGTGGATGATACAGAAGAAAATATTATCGCCGCTCGAAACATCGGCATAAAATCCATTCTTTTTAAGAAGTCCGATGCTTTAAAAGCGCAAATCGAAAATTTTACAAAATAAATAAAAAATAATTCGAATCTATTAAATTTTTTAAAGTATAAATATAATTAAATTTATAGTATTTAATCATATCCCCAATTCTCCAGTATCAATTTAACTGATATCTAAGATTTAAATATACATTTTATTTTCACAGAAAGTCTATATATTATTTCCTTCTAAATATTTCAAAAACTTCAAAAAATCTTCTTGTAATATGTATTTAAATATGATTTAATTAAATTGAATTTATTAAATATGATTTAATAAATATTATTTTCCCTAAAAAATTATCTTTAAAAAAAGAGAGAGAATTAAATCGTGGTAGAGAAAAAAAGATTGGGTAATAAAGTTCGCACATTACGTATTTCCAAAAATATGAACCTGGCTGCTCTGGCGGAAAAAATTGGAAAAACATCCAGTTATTTGAGTCAGGTGGAGCGGGGAATGGCTTCCCCATCGATTATGGCATTAAGAGAGATATCCAAAGCTTTAAATGTACCAATGTTTTATTTCTTAATTGATGATAAAAAACAAAGCGTAATAGTAAGAAAAAGTGAACGCAGAGTTTTGCAATTTCCTAAATCCCATCTGACTTATGAATTGCTCTCCCCTGATATGAGTCACCGAATTCAGATGATTAAAACCAGGATAGAGGTAGGAGCAAGTAGCTGCAGTAAACCTCTATCTAATAAGGGCGAAGAATGTACCCTGGTGGTTGAAGGAAAAATGAAAATCCAAATCGGCGACAATGAATATGAATTGGAAGCCGGAGATACGATATATTATATCGCCAGCATTCCTCATAGAATAACAAGTATCGGTAACAATGACCTTATTATTATTTCTGCGATGAACCCGTCTAATTTTTAAGCTATTTTAGGGATTTTAAATTCAAGGCAAGATTGAATAGTAATTTGCAAAGTTCAAATTTATACCGAGATATCAGAGAAAAATCTTTGAAAAGGCGTAAAGGAATATACGGAAAAAATACTTTCGCATATTCCAAAAGTTTATCCCGATATCGAGGTAGTAAAGGTTAATGTACAAGAGGATCATGTTCATATGGTAGTCGTGATACCTCTTAAGAATTGCAGTTGCCAATGCAATTCAGTATATCAAAACACAGTTGGTAAAAAAGCTGAAGGCAAAATTTCCCTTTATACAAAAAGCCTATACAAGGAAAGGCGGAATCTGGTCTAGAGGATGCTGTGTATCGTGTATAGGTTTGAATGAAAAGTAAATTCTCGCCTACGTTGAGCATCAAGAAAAAGAAGACAAAGGGCAACTGCAATTAACATTGCAATAGATTTAAGAAGCCCCCAGCTCCTGCTAGGGGGAGTTTCACTGTTAAGTATCAACCATAACAAATTTTTTATTTTATTGATGGTAAATATATTAATGTTGATTGTTGATATGTTTATGGATATAGCTGCTGCATTAGTTATGCTGGGATCGATCTTACATCCGTTGGCGGTTAGTGTAGGTGTTCCACCTATTCAATTCGGCATCATTATGGTTCTTTCTTCAAATATCGCTTTAATGACTCCTCCGGTTGTTGCTTGTTTATTTGTCGTTTGCGGAGTAACCAAATTGTCTTTGGAGTTAATAAGTAAAGCTATATGGCTTTTTATTATAGCGGAAGTTATAGTACTCTTTGTCATCACTTTTATTGAACCGATTACTATGTTTTTCCCAAGATTATTGGGATTTTAAAATAGAAGCATACAGATAAAACACTCGGAGAAAATATGAAATAAAGGAGGCGGTAAATAGATCAAAAAATTTTTTAAGGTTCTTAGAACAAAAAAAAGGAGATATAAAAAAATGAAATTTTCGAATCTAATGATTAAAGTATTATTAATTTTACTAGTATTAAGCTTAAGTATTACCACCGGAATCGCAAAGGATCCGGGAAGCTATAAAATGGTATTAATTCTCCCTGGTCCTATTAATGACCAAAGCTGGAACGCGGCTAACTATGCAGGTTTATTGGCATGTAATAATACACTTGGAACCAATATGGAATATGTGGAAAATGTTCAGGCAAGTGATTATGAATCTACTTTTCGAAATTATGGTGAACGGGGCTATGATTTGGTTATCTCTGCAGGAACACAGTTTGATGAAGCTGCAAATAGAGTTGGGCCAAAGTATCCAAAGACTACTTATTGTGTATTTAACGGCATGATTGCTAATCCTCCAAATGTTTGCCCGGTTTTACCTAAGGAATATGAAGCAAGCTTTTTAACCGGTTTGGTTGCCGGATACACTACCAAAACAGGCAAAATCGGTATAGCCGGCGGTTTTCCTAATAAACTGATGATCAGACTTCTAAATACTTATGAATATGCTGCAAGAATCGGTTCTCCAAATGTTGAAGTAATCAGAGCTTATGCAAATTCATGGAGCGATGTGACTTTAGGAAAACAAATGGCTGCTTCTATGATTGACAAAGGTGCAGATGTACTTTTTTTCTACGCGAATCAGGTTGGTCTTGGTGCTATACAGTCCTGTAAAGAGAAAGGCGCTAAATTTTTAGGTTTCGCAAGTGACCAGAATGATATTGCTCCGGGTACTGTCGTGGCAAGCGCATGGTTTGGGACAGAAGATATCTATAAATGGATTGCCACCAGGTACATGGATGGTGAATTAGAACCTATCGTTAATGAGTTAGGTATGAAAGAAGGAGTTATCAGCATGTCCTTTACTGATGAGGTTTCCCCGGAAGTTCGTGAAATTGTTGAGCAAGCTTCAGAATTAATTGTCGAAGGGAAATTATTAAAATTTATTTCTCAATTTCCCGAATCTTTAGAATAAAATAGTTTTAATGGTAGGGATTGAAGGGTTTTCAATAACTCTTCAATCCCTTTGAAAGAAGAAAAATATGAAAGATAATTCCGATTTTATTACTTTAAAAAATATTACTAAATATTTTCCGGGAACGATTGCCAATGATCACATTAATTTCACTTTGAAAAGAGGAGAAGTATTGGCTCTTTTCGGAGAAAACGGCGCCGGAAAAACGACGTTAATGAGTATACTTTACGGATTATATCAACCTGATGAAGGTGAAATATTTATTGAGGGAAAACGGGTGAAAATTCGCTCTCCTCATGATGCCATGAAATACGGTGTAGGCATGATTCATCAACACTTTACCCTGGTTCCCGTACATACGGTAGTAGAGAACATTATTCTGGGTACAGAACCAGCTTATTTGAATAATATAAATATTGAAAAAAGAGTAAAAAAAATCAAAGAAATTGGTAAAAAATATGGACTTGGAGTTGACCCTTTTGCCTTTATCAGGCAACTTCCGGTTGGTATGCAGCAGCGGGTGGAAATAATTAAAGCTCTTTACCGTAATGCGCAGATCCTCATTATGGATGAACCGACTTCAGTCCTTACTTCTCAGGAGACTGAGAAATTATTTCATTTTATTCGTGATTTTAAAGCTAAGGGTCATTCGGTTATCTTTATCAGTCACAAGCTAAATGAGGTTATGGAAATTGCCGATAGGATAAACGTATTAAGAGACGGTAAGATTGTAGGGAATGTTTCCCGTAATGAGGCAACAGAAAGCCAGTTGACGAAAATGATGATCGGGCGGGATCTGATGATACCTGAAAGAAATGGCACAATTTTTACCAATCATAAAAAAATGCTTAAAATAGAAAATTTAACCATTGTTGGAGATAGAAAAAGCAAGGTGGTTGATGACTTATCATTTGATATTAAGGAAGGAGAAATATTTGGTATTGCCGGAGTAAGCGGTAATGGTCAGGAAGAACTTGCTCAGGCAATATGTGGCTTACGGAAGGTAAAGAGTGGCCATATTCTTTTATCCGATAAGGAAATCACAAATAAAAATGCTTTATCCATTATTCAACAGGGTGTAGGTTATATACCGGCTGATCGCCATAAAGAGGGGTTGGTTTTAGATATGTCCATCGAGGAAAATCTATTTCTTAAAAATCATTCTGACTCTTCATTTATAAATTATGGTTTTTTGAATCAGAATAAAATTCAGCAAAATGCAAAAATACTGATGAAAAATTTTGAAATCAAAGCAACTTCCTCAACCAGCAAGGCGATGACTTTATCAGGGGGAAACCAGCAAAAAGTTGCTGTTGCAAGAGAAGTAAATATTGGTTCTAAAGTACTGATCGCCGTACAACCCACTCGCGGTCTTGACCTGGGTGCTATCGATTATGTTCATAAAACATTACTAAAAGAAAAAAAAGAAGGTAAGGCTATTCTGTTAATTTCAACAGAATTTTCGGAAATTATGGGTTTATCAGACCGGATAGGGGTTATGTATAGAGGAAAATTACTTAAAATAATATCAAGAGAAGATGCAAAAGTCGATGAGATCGGACTTTTAATGGCAGGAATTACCGAAGGACAGACAAATGAAAAAAAATAATAGAGATGAAGACATTACTGTAAAAAGCGAATTATCCGTGAAGGTGCAGGACAATAATTTTTTGCTTAATTTTTTACCTGTATTCTCAGTATTATTTGGACTGTTTTTAAGCGGTTTAATGATGCTGCTTTTAGGATATAATCCATTAACCGTTTATTCAAATATGTTAAATTATGCGTTTCGCGACATATACAATATTGCAGATATATTTGCCAAGGCGACTCCACTTATTCTTACCGGATTGGCTTTTGGATTTGCNTTTCGAGCATCATTATTCAATATTGGTGCTCAAGGACAATTTTATATTGGTGCGGTANTAGCGGTTGGGTTTGCATTGAAATTAGGTTCCTTTCCCATGACGCTTATCTTATTCATATGTTTTACGATGAGCTTGGTGGGAGGTAGTATATGGGCAACTTTTATCGGTTATGTTAAAGCACGTTTTAATGCCAACGAATTTTTAGTTAGCATGATGTTGACTTATGTTGCTATTGCTGTAATGAATTTTCTACTAGGCGGTTTATTAAAAGAAGCAAAAGGAGAATATCCGCAGACAGATGTTATTCCGGAAAGCGGTTGGCTGCCATCTCTTATACCACATACCAGACTTCATTGGGGTTTCGTGCTTGCTTTGCTTGTTGCCTTGATAGCTTATTTAATTCTATGGAAAACATCGTTGGGATATAAAATTAGAATGGTTGGATTTAATCGGGATGCAGCTCGTTATGCAGGGATAAATGTCGAAAAAATCTTTGTCATTGTATTTTTTATCAGTGGAGCATTTGCCGGAATTGCCGGTTTTACAGAGGTAAATGGTATGCAGCATATGTTAATTGAACGTTTTAATCCTTTAATTGGTGCGGAAGGAATTGGTATTGCTATTTTGGGAGGAGCACATCCTTTAGGAATTGTATTTTCCGCCTTTCTATTCGGAGCATTAAAGGTCGGGGGTAATCTGGTTGTGCAAACTTCAAGAATTCCTGCCAGTATTATCGGAATTACGGAAGGCCTTGTGCTATTGTCAGTAATTTTCTCTTATTTTATAAGAGATAAATTAATTATTTTGAGAAGTAAGAAAAAACTTGTATCAAAAGAGAGGCAAAGGTTATGAATATTATTACCGGACTACTGGCTGCCACAATACGAATGAGCACACCCTTAATGTTAGGAGCGTTAGGAGAGGTTTTTGTTGAACGCACCGGTGTGATGAATATTGCTATTGAAGGCATTTTCCTTATGGGCGCATGGGGAGGTTTTGTCGGAGCTTATTTGACCGGAAAACTCTGGGCTGGTTTTTTATTTGCCATACTGGTGGGAATTTTTTGCGGCGCAATCTATGGTTATTTTACGATTAAATTAAAACAACACCAGATCGTTACCGGTGTGGCTATTAATATTCTGACAGTTGGTTTGGGATTATTTTTATATCAGTTATTATTTGGCATTCCTTTGTTGCCATTAACAGTAGAACCCTTAAAAGATATTTCTATTCCTTTTTTATCTGATATTCCTATTATTGGAAGCGCTCTCTTTAGCCAGAATATTTTAACTTATCTGGCAGTAATACTAATTGCTGTAGGCTATTGGGTTTTATTTAAAACACCTTTAGGGCTGATTATTCGTTCTACGGGTGAAAACCCGGAAGCAGTTGATGTAGCCGGAATTAATGTCGAACGCATCCGCTTTATCGCCGTACTTGGATCCGGCGCATTGGATGGCTTGGCGGGGGCTTTTTACTCGATAGGATTTTTAGGACTTTATACTAATGATATAATCGGAGGAAGGGGTTGGATTGCTTTTGCAATCTGTTTTTTAGGTAATTGGGACCCACTGGGGATATTAATCGGTTCTTTGATCTTTGGATTTGCCGAAGGATTGTCAGTTGTTTTACTGACTTCTAATTTTAAGTTGATCCCGAATGAATTTTTAATTGCGTTTCCATATATTTTGACAATTGTAGCGACCATTGCCAGAAGGCAGTTTAATGTTCCGGCCTTTTTAGGCAAACCCTATATCAAGGAAAGGGGCTAAGGAAATTTATCATGATTAAAATAAAAAATNCNAAAATGGTTCATAATAATGAATTAAAAAATGTAACTATTTTAATTGAAANTGGAAAAATATATGATATTTTATTCGGAAATGAGATTTCACCTTCTANTGAAAAGGAAGTTGATTTAAAAGGGAAGGTGATTTTCCCCGGATTTATTGATCCTCATGTTCATTTTGATGATCCCGGATTCACAGAAAGGGAGGATTTTGAAACCGGAACAAGAAGCGCGGCAGCCGGAGGGATAACAACAATTATCGATATGCCCTGCACTTCCGTTCCCCAGGTAACCAGCGGTAGAAATTTTGATTGTAAATTGGAAGTTGTAGAAAAAAAAGCATTTGTAGATTTTGCTTTTTGGGGAGGGGTTACACCCGGGCAGGTAAAATCCGGAGAATATAAACAAACTTTAAAAGAGTTAAAAGAAAGAGGAATTGTGGGCGTAAAATTTTATACAATTTCCGGAATGAAACTTTATCCCAGGATGCCTGTTTCGGATATGGATAAAGCTTTTAGATTCCTAAAAAAATTAAACCTGGTTTGTGCGGTGCACGCTGAAGATTATTATTTGGCGGAGTATTATTCAAATATGATAAAAAATCAGGGAAGGAGTGATGTGGAAAGTTGGTGTGAGGGGCGGACATATGAAGCAGAACCGAAAGCAATATGGTCTGTAGTGGGTGTTAGCAAAAGAGCCGGTAATAAACTGCATATCGTACATCTTTCTACTNGAGAAGGATTAAATATTATTCGTCGGGCAAAGGCTGATGGAATGGATGTGAGNACNGAAACCTGCCCTCAATATTTAATATTTAATATTAAAGATTTTAAAGAAATTGGAGCAATATTAAAAGTTGCGCCACCTTTACGAAAAAAAGAGGATAATGAAGAACTTTGGGAAGGATTAAAAGACAGCTCTATTAATTTTATTTGTACTGACCATGCTGCCGGAAAATATCCCGAAGAAAAATCATTTTCGAACATTTGGGACAATTATGCCGGTATTCCCGGCACTCAATTGGTGGTTCCGGTGATGCTTTATTATGGATACCATAAGGGAAAGTTAAACCTGGGTGAACTTCAAAAGCTAATGTCAGAAAATGCAGCCAAAAGATATGGACTTTATCCAAAAAGGAATAATAAAAGTTGGGAGTGATGCCGATTTAACAGTGATAGATTTAGAAAAAGAATGGGTGATAGATCCATCAGGATTAGAAAG
>JGI24025J20009_10003320_pt1 | contig 11031 bp, 10 predicted proteins | sample Cruoilmetagenom3_FD_20009 | JGI IMG/M metagenome (IMG submission 20009) | reverse complement strand
ATGCATATGATGGATGGAGTTGTGAAGTCTGAGGAGTTCAGGCACTCATATGCCTTTGACGGCGAGAGTGAAGAAGGGTTCTATGTGGTGCTTGGTTTCGATGAAGGGCCCAATGTAGGGGAAATCGGGTTTAAGCTGGTGAATAGTGATAAGAGGGATCGAAGTGCCAGGGAGATTGCCAACATTTTGAGGGAAAAAATTAAAGAGATACCGGGGGTAAGCAAGCTCAGTGTTATAGTTACGGATTTCATGACTGCTATGTTGATGGGAGGGGAGAAACCTGTAACGGTAGAGGTTCAAGGGGCAGATCTTGATTCCTGTGTTGCATTTGCAAGAAAACTCGAAACGGCAATGAAGAATATTCCGGGGGTGGTGGACCTTTCTGTCAGCCAGAAGGATCCCAGACCTGAACTTTGGGTTGAAGTTGACAGGGCTAAAGCCTCCTCACTCGGGTTAAATATTGCTACCATAGCCGGAACGCTTCGAAACTACTTTTATGGTGTTGAGGCAACGAAGTTCAGGGATGCGGGCGACAACTATGATATATTTACACGATTCCGGAAGGAAGACAAGAATAGATTAAAGACACTCCCGGAAATTCCAATCTTTACCCCTGACGGGAGAATGGTAAGGCTCAAGAATCTGGCAAGAATCGTAAGTGGAGAAGGCCCTGTTGAAATACAGAGAAAGAATCGGCAAAAGATCGTTAAGGTGGGAGCGGATACCTTTGAACGTCCTCTGGGTGATGTAACAGCGGATGTTAAGGCTGAACTCAAAAAAATGGGTATTCCCGAAGGTATATCTATCAGTTTCGGGGGCGACGTGGAAGAGCAGCAAAAAGCGTTTCGAGACCTTACTCTGCTTCTTGTCCTCGGCATAATTCTCGTTTATATGGTGCTGGCGTCTCTTTATGGTAATCTGAAAGATCCGCTTATAATCATGTTTTCTGTTCCCTTCGCGGTAAGTGGTGTATTTTATGCTTTCTACTTTGGGGGGATTTCTCTTGATATTATGACCTTTATGGGAGTCATTATGCTGGAAGGGATAGTGGTGAAAAATGCCATTGTCCTTCTCGATTATACCCATCTCCTTCAGAAGAGAGGGGAGCCTCTTTTTGGGGCGGTTACCCACGCCGGCAAAAACCGGCTCAGGCCTATCCTTATGACAACTCTGACCACGATCTTTGCGATGCTTCCAATGGCTCTTTCCAGGGGTGTCGGTGCAGAAATATGGAAGCCACTGGGTATAACCATCATTTCAGGGCTTTTGGTATCTACCCTTGTCACATTAATCTTAATACCGACTGTCTATTATATGTTTGAAAGAAGAAAAAAAGAGAGAAAACCATGAAACTGCTTTTAATGATCTATGATGCCGATTTTGATGAAGATGTGATGGAGATGCTTACTATTTGCTGTGTGACCGGTTACACCAAGTGGGACAGGGTTCTTGGCAAGGGCAAGAAGTCCGATCCAAAGCTTGATGACGCCGTCTGGCCGGGTTATAATTGCGCCGTCGCCGTGGCGCTTGAAAATGATGTGGAAGATAAAATCATTAGTGCGATGAAAACTCTACGTAATAAACTCGGCGGCATGGGATTCGTGGTGTATGAATTGCCGGTAATGAGAGTTATATGATTTGAATCATACTGCCTGAAATTCTCATGCAAAGTCGCAAAGGCGAGAGGCTCAAGGCTCAAGGTACAAGGTTCAAGGTACAAGGTTCAAGGTACAAGGTACAAGGTTCAAGGTTCAAGGATCAAGGTACAAGGTACAAGGTACAAGGTACAAGGTACAGGGTTTAAGGTGTTCCTTTATCCTTGTACCTTGTGATCCTCGTTGTTCATTACCTGACACCAACATCTGGACGAAAAACGCAGTTGTTGGGGATAAGGACTATAATTTGCGGAATCTGCGGAGTAAAATGTGGACAATTCATGATAAAATAGCTAAATTAGAAAAAACATCAATAATAAAAGGAGGTAGGAACGATGGACTTTGTTAAAAAAAGTATGTTGATCGGCGTGGGATTGGCAACATTGACAAGGGAGAAGGTGGAACAGACCATCAATGAGTTGATTGAAAAGGGTGAAATGTCTGAAAAAGAAGGAAAAGAGGCCGTTGATGACCTTATGAAGAAGTCGAAAGAGATAACGAAAGGATTAACGGAGAAGGTGGAGAAGACTGTAACCGATACCTTGAAAAAGCTGAACATTCCTACGAGAAAGGAGTTCGCAGAATTGAAAGAAAAGATTAAACGGATGGAAAAATCTCAGAAAAGTAAGGAATAATCGATGTTTGTAAGAAAGATCGGGTTTATTTCCCGTACGTATCGGCACATTAACCGTTACAGGCAGATACTCTCCATTTTGTTTAAATACGGGTTTGGTGATCTTATTGATCAGCTCAATGTGGGGCAGTATATCGAAATCGGGATGCAGATGGTTTCGAGAAAGCGCCGTGAGAATGTAGAAAAGCTGACAAGGGCTGAGCGGGTGCGTATGGCCCTTGAGGAGCTGGGTCCCACTTTTGTGAAGCTGGGGCAGATACTTTCCTCCAGACCGGATCTTGTTCCTGTGGAGTTCATACAGGAATTGTCAAAACTTCAGGACAACGTGCCCTCATTTCCGTTTGCCCAGGTGAAAGAGATTGTTGAGGCTGAGTTACAGACTCCATTGGAGGATATGTATAAAGAGTTTAGCGAAACTCCCCTGGCGGCTGCTTCTATCGGCCAGGTCCATCGGGGACGGCTTAAAAGTGGAGAAGATGTCGTTGTTAAGGTGCAACGTCCGGGTATACATGCGACGATCGAGGTAGATCTGGAAATTATGCTCCATTTGGCCATTCTGATAGAAAAGCATGTTGAAGAGTGGGGTGTACATAAGCCCACCAGAATAGTTGAAGAATTTTCACGTTCTCTTGGGAGAGAAATAGATTATACCATTGAAGCTTCTAACACAGAACGTTTCGCCCGGCAGTTCACTGGCAATTCGTCCGTTTATGTCCCCCGTATTTTCGGGGAGGCGTCAACCAGGCGGATACTTACAATGGAGTATATAGATGGCATTAAGGCATCTGAAATCGGCAAATTAGATAAGGGAGGTTTTGATAGAAAGCTAATAGCCTCTCGCGGCGCTGATTTAATACTCGAACAGGTATTTGAATACGGATTTTTTCATGGAGATCCTCATCCGGGGAATATCTTTATCCTGCCCGACAATGTTGTCTGTTATCTTGATTTTGGCATGATGGGACGTGTAGATCGTCGCGCAAGGGAGAACTTTGCCGACATTGTGTATGCATACGTCAGCCGGGATGAGTCAAAAATTGTCGATGCATTGTTGAGAGTTGTGGAGTGGGATAAAGAACCGGATCGCCGTGCTCTTGAGAAGGACATAGGTGACTTTGTTGAGTCATATCTTTACAAGTCTCTCAAGGAATTGCGTATAGAAGATATTCTTTATCAAATACTCGAATTGATCACGCATCATCAGCTACGGCTCCCGCCGGACATGTTTCTCATGGTGAAGGCCTTAACTCAGGTGGAAGGGCTGGGCCTGGTATTGGACCCCGATTTTGACATGACAGAAAAGGCCACGCCTTATATTAAGCGTCTCAAATTGAAGCGTCTTTCTCCTAAACGGATAATCGGTGATTTTCTCGACTCAGGGGGCGATCTGGTTCAGCTTATCAAGGAAATTCCCGGAGAATTACGCGATATAACTAAACAGATAAAGCAGGGTAAGATCAAAATTGGATTTGAACACAGGGGGCTTGAAAATCTGGTATTTGAAATAGACAGATCATCAAACAGGGTAGCCTTCGCGTTAGTAGTTGCTTCGCTTGTCATTGGATCATCCCTCATCATCAGGTCAGATGTAGGACCCTTCATTTTCGGTTTTCCCATACTGGGTCTTGTAGGGTTCAGTATCGCCGGTATTTTTGGAATATGGTTGCTGATATCGATTCTTCGTTCGGGAAGGATGTAACAGCAAATCCGCAAAGGGCTGAGCAATGAGCGATGAGACCTAAAGGCCAAAGGCCAGTAGAGGATTATCCACTAATCCATTAATCCTTTGCCCCCAACTCAAAATTCAAAATTAAGAATTCAAAATTGTTTTCACCTTAACCCCTTCTTTGTAGGCCCTTAACCTTTTTCCTTTTTCCTTTGACCTTTGACCTTTGACCTTTGGCCCTTACCCTGTCTTTTTAATACAAGCATAAGCGCTGTGGTTGTGGATACTCTCCATATTTTCCGCTTCTACGCTGTACCATGTAAAATTATTAATGCTGTTTATTTTTTCCGCGATGCTTCTTACCACGTCTTCAACAAACATGGGTTTCGCGAATGCCTTTTCAGTGACATATTTTTCATCCGGTCTCTTTAAAAGAGAATAGACCTCACCGCTTGCCGATTCCTCTATCAATTTGATCACATCCTCTATCCAGAAGAATTTCTTAAATCTCAAGTTCAATTTTACGATGCTCCTCTGATTATGGGCGCCTGTGTCACTGATTTCCTTGGAACAAGGACACACCGTGGTGACCGGGACGGTTACGCCGACAAGGAAGTCATTCCTATTGCCGTTGCTCTCACCGCAGAAACTGCACAAGTATTCCATAAAACTTTTTGCCCCGGAAACAGGGGCCTGTTTTTCTATGAAATAGGGAAACTCTATTTCTATGTGTGCCGATTCGGCATCAAGTTTATCCCTCATTTTTTCGAGAATCTGCCGAAAATTTCTGATGTTGATTTGACCCCTGTGATCATTTAATATCTCAATAAATCGGCTCATATGAGTTCCCTTGAATTGATGAGGAAGGTTTACGTACATGTTTACCGTTGCATTTACGTGCTGTGTGCCATTCATTTTGTCGAGGACAATGATGGGATATTTAATCCCCTTCACGCCGACTTTTTGAATGTCTATATTTCTGTTATCCTTGAGGTTTTGAACATCAACCATTGTTCTCACCTCTGTAAGTAGCACATGCGTTATTCGATTCCCATACCGTCACTTGAGATATCCTCAGTTTTTCTGCAGTTGCCTTTTTCGCAATTCTGTCAAAAATGAACCTGGCAATGTTTTCAGATGTAGGATTTGTACCTTTAAAAAAAGGGATTTCATTGAGAAATTTATGATCAAATTCATCCAGTATTTCGTTTGTCCAACCCTTTAATATCCTGAAGTCAACCACAAGTCCCTCTTTATTTAAATCATCAGAAGCGATTGTTACATCTACAGTAAAGTTATGGCCGTGGAGTTCTTCGCACTTTCCTCCGATATTCAATTTATGAGCTGCAGAAAATGACTTCTGCACAGTGACTTCGTACATGATAACCTGGTTTTAAGTTTCAAGTTTTGAGTTTCGGTTGCGTTGTGTTGAACCTCTAATCTTCTGATCCCTGTCTTGATATTAATTCAGTTATTTTTGTTGCATTATCCAGGATAATATCCGCTCCTGCTTTACGAAGAAGGTTCTCATCGGCATATCCCGTAAGAACGCCGATTGTGTAAGTTCCGACATTTTTTCCTGTGGATATATCCATGGGATGATCACCTACCATGGCCGTATGAGCCGGATCAGCGTTGAGCTCCTTAAGTGCAATCTTTAGTTGTTCCGGGTTGGGCTTCACTTTTCTGGTTGCTTCCCTTGTAACAACGGCGCCGCAAAAGTCTTCTATACGGGGGCACAAAATCTTTACCGCATCAATGCAGTTTCTTGTCACCACTCCGATTTTAATATTGTGTGTTTTGAGTTCGTTAATCATTTCCTCTGTGCCATCGAAGAGTTTGCCTCTTTTTGCTCCTTCAATTTCGATATTGCGGATCAATTCACACGCATTTTCTAAGAAAACAGTTTCCTGGCCAGGATGAGAAAGAGCAATTAATTTTCTTCCCGCTTCAATCATTTCAAGAACAAAAAGGTTTTCCAGACCACCGGGATTTACATCAAAACCGGTAATAAGATCGATGACACACCTGCGCATGTTGGAGAAATCAATATTCAGTTGAGCCAGTGTTCCATCAAAGTCGAAAACAATCGTTTTGAAAGGTGTTTTTTCGATTATATTATAATTCATTGAAGTATTTTTCTATTCTATTAAGACCTTCTGCAATGTTTTCCATGGAATTAGCATAGGAAAACCTGAGATATCCCTCACAATTTTTGCCGAAATCGATTCCCGGAGTAACACCGACATGTACCTTTTCGAGGATATCAAAGGCTGTTTTGTAAGAGTCAGTCGAATATCTCTTTATATTTCCCAGGATGTAAAAGGCTCCTGTCGGTTCCACTTTGATGCCAAGCCCGATTTCCCGTAGTTTATTGATAATAAAAAGTCGTCTTTCGTTAAAGGTGTTTTTCATCCGGATTACATCATCTCCAGCTTCTGTAAGGGCGGCAATCCCTCCCCACTGTACAAAAGAATTCGCGCAAATAAAGAGATTCTGTTGGATTTTCTGCATCGGCCGGATGTATTCCTTCGGTGCGATCAAGTAACCAAGGCGCCAACCTGTCATTGCGTAAGCCTTGGAAAAGCCATTAAATACAAAGGCATTATCGGTAAATTCCAGGATGCTGTGTTCTTCACTTTCATAGACAAGACCATGGTATATTTCATCTGAAATGATGGGAACACCTAATGATGCAATTGCCGTCATCCTTTCAGCGCTTAGAAGATTTCCAGTCGGATTAGAAGGGGAGTTGATCATGATTCCTTTAGTCTTATCGGATATTTTTTCCTTGATCGCTCCGGTGGTGTACTGAAAACCTTCCTCTTCGTAAACATTAACATTTACCGGAATTCCATCGAGAAAAGTGATAAAGTTAGGGTAGCAGGCATAGTGAGGGTCTGAGATTATTACTTCATCTCCTTTTTCGAGGAGTGCGGAAAAGAGGAGAAACATGGCAGGTGAAGTTCCTGATGTGATAATTATCTGATCCGGTGAGATATTCACACCGTACTTTGTAAAATAGTGTTCACAGATAGCTTCTCTTAATTCGATGAGCCCAAGGCTGTGAGTATAATGGGTCTTTCCATCTTTAATGGCTTTACAGCAGGCTTCCGTAATACACTCAGGTGTATCGAAATCGGGCTCACCAACTTCCAGGTGAATTACATTTTTGCCCGCCTTTTCAAGTTCGTTGGCCCTTTCCAGGACATCCATAACAATGAAAGGGGGAATTTCAGATGCTCTTTTAGTAACCATTATTATTTCCTTTCGGTTTTCGTGCTTCCATAATAATTAGTCAACAATTTGAAATCGAAGAGATTATATAGATGATGAAAGCCTGTCAAGGTATTTTATGAATTTTACCTACCCGTAAGGTAATCCGGATAAAGAGTTCCTTTGATAATTCTTTTTGTGTACGTCCGGGGAAGCTCAAGATCAAAGATGATCTTCAGGAAGGACATAATTATACCGAATGTCGCTCCCCAGAGGATTTCTTCTTTTCCATCATAATCCTGATGAATAAGGCAGGGAAAATCCCACTCCATATTTTTTGCCCGGTCCGGTTTATCCAAAAAATTAAGAGAATACAGACCATAATTTTCTTCGCGGAAAAAAGATGCCACAGGAATTTCTACGATTTTATTTACCTCTCCATTAAGGTGGAAATTGCCCTTTCCCTTTACCAGACCAACGAGGGGGAAAATTGTTTTTGGAAAAAGGTTCAGATCATAAGAGGGAAGGGGGCCCAGGAAACTGAAATTGAAAGGGTTTAATCTTATTTCTTCCCACGATTCCCTTACAGCGTTTGCCAGGAACAGGGTAAGATTCTTGAACTCTTTTCCTTTTCTTCTCTTTGCAAGGGAGCGCGTTCTTCCCTTAAGGATTGGAGGGAATCCACAACAAATAAATGTTTGTAAAATGTGGTCTTTAAGGGGTTCAAGCATTCCTCCCGGACAACTGATGTCTCCTGCCTGCGGTACATCTGAAGAACGTTTAATCAACTGAAACACAAATTTACTGTCATGACCAGTTGAAATAACAGCATTTTTTTTGTAACAGAGTAAAAGTAGCACCCCCGCGGCAAGTCTTGGTTCGTTTTCTTTCCTGTTTTTTTTGATAATGTCCAATTTTTCAGAATAATCTATTGGAACATTGCCAAGCTTTTCCACAACGCGATGAAGGAAAGCATCTTTTTCATTTAGAATTGAATAAACCATAATACATCTCTAGAACCTTTATTCTCAACAACTGCCTGCCTGTGCGTTGCCTGTCTGCGTGCGGACACGCACAGGCAGGCACGCAGACAGGCGTTTTTGGCGCAGATGTTGGTGTCAGGGATCGGGATCCAGGGATCCGCGGTGTTTTTACAACATGTCTCATCGTGCCAAAAGCTCAATGGGCGACCGTTGTCTTTTGCTGATTCGGTTCGACTGAGCGTTCGACTGAGCGTTCGACTGAGCTCACGCCGAAGTCTCACGCCGAAGGCTCACCGAAGTCCCGACACCTGATCCCTGATAACTTTGCGGCTTTACCACATTACGTTGTTTGCAGACAGATGTTTAATGTTTTGTCAAAATATTGTAAATTTTTCTTTAATGTTTTCATTTTAAATATATCATTGAGTTCATATATAGTGCCGTAAACGGCATAGTGGAGCTTTTTACGCGTTTGTCAAAATTAACTTTATATGCTTTTCTAATTCTTCTCTGGTAGTGATTCCCGTTAGCGTATCCTCTAGTTTCCCATTTCTGAAAAGGAGAAATGCCGGGGTCTTTTTTATTTTGTATTGCGAGACAATGATGGGGTTTTTGTCCATGTTTAATTTCGCAATTTTTACACCCCCTGCGTATTTGGGGGCAAGTTGATCGAGTATCGGTACCACGATGCGAGAAGAGACACACCAGGAAGCCCAGCAACACATGAGAACGGGACCGGGGAATGAAATAACTTCATTTCTGAATGTGTCATCGGAGATATCAACCGCGAAGCCTTGATAAAGTGGGGCGCCGCACTTACCGCATATCGGCCGGTCGTGAATACGCTCTTCCGGTACAAGGTTTTTAGTTCCACAGTTTAAACATCGGACAACAAGTTCATCAAGCGGTGCCCCGCACCTGCCGCATATTGGCTTATCGCTGATATGACCGGAACGTATTCGATTCTTCTGCCCGCATCGGAGGCACCTGATGATGAGATCATCTTGAAATATCATATTTCATTAAGAATTATGGGAGGTTGCTGATATTACATGATGAGAAGCATTTTGCCTGGTTTAACAACACCCTGAATTATATACTGTATGAAATTTCTTACACATGGAGGAATATGGATGATATAAGTATAAATGTCAAGTCATAAGCATTGCTCGGCCTACCCTTGCAACATAAAAATCAAATTTTCTCTTAAGTTATTTATCTGTCGGTACATATCTGTTTTTTGTGAAATACATGGGGTAGTATTTTTTATATCCGGTCGTTATTTTCTCATAGGGCAGATCGGCATAATGGCCGTGGTCATGAACATATTCCATGTGTTTCTTCCCTTTTGTGTCAAATTCATGGAATACAGAGTCATGGATACCGTCAAAAGCAATTGGACGAATGCCGGAACGCTCGCAAAGAGAACGATTGAAAGTTGGAGTTGCTTTGACCCATTTGTTATTCAGAAACAGTTCCGTATAACCATGAAAAACAAACAGATCCGTTTGCATAAACTTCCTGAGTCGTTTCGTGGTTAAATGGTTTCGGACATCAGCGAATCTGAGACGGCTGGGAATTTCGAGAACACGCGCCATAGCCGCAAGGAGGACGGCCTTTTCTACACAAAAACCGGATTTTTTAGCCAAAACAACACTCGCCCTGAACTTATCCGGTGAGAGATTGAGATGGTATGGATCATAAGTAATCCGGTCCCGCACGGCATAGAAGATTTTCACGGCTTTTTCGACTTGAGTCTTTGCGCCTTTTGCCGATGATCTTGCGAATTTAATTATTTCAGGCGAATCACTATCTATAAATTTAGTTGGTTGGAGATAGATACGAAAGTCTTCTGATAGAGATGTTTTCATGGTTCTGCTTTCCAGATTAAAATGGTTTGTTTTTTATGATTGTTGTTTCTCTCCCATCTCGCAGGCCTTCTGAAAGTCTGGGATCGCCTTTTCTATATTTCCGGCTTTCGCCGGAATGACGAAAAATGGTACTTTTCGACTTTTTACGAATCCATCACCTTCGAAACAGATAGGTTAACCTTCCTGTTATTCAAAATATACTTAAATCAAGGGATGAGTCAATAATATTTGTGGATCATCTCCTGATTAGTTGTAGTTAATTAAGGCAAAATAAGTGCGTTATCTGCAATTAATTCCAGAGGATTCAAGGGGTCAAGGATTCAGGGGTTCGAGTGAAATGCTAAAAAATTACAAAGACAGCAAAATTCCCAAAGGAAAAAATACGGTCTAACTTCTCCCTTCTCCAGCAAAATTGGAGAAGGACCTTATTTGTATGCTCTTATTGTTCGTTTATTTCTTGATTTTTTCTTTACGTTTATTATATTAACTTGATGTGGATTTTTAAAATACTTTGCTGCTACAGGATGAGATAAAAATGGGAGAGTTTCTTAAGGGTAAATACCCGATAATGATATGTTGTTGCAGAGAATGTGGAAAAATGGAAGGGGATGACGGCGATGACTTCATACACACCTTTGATGAGATAATGGGTTTATCGGAAGAGGAGGAGAAGGCATGTGAGTGGTTTTCTGAACGAATGGATGACAATCCTTTTCCGGACATCCTGCAAATGTCACAAAGCTATACGAAAGAAGAGATGATTTATGTTTTTATACTTGAAAATCTCATAGAAAAACTTATGGCGAGAAAACCTATATGTGAAACGTGCTTTGCGAAAAAAAGAAGAGAAAAAGTTCTGTCGTAACTGCCCAGATTCAAAGGCACAGAGGCACAAAGCTTATTTTATGGTCTCGTAAAAAGCTCCGCTATGCCAACACGTCGGCATCATAATAGAAAGTAACTTGTGTTTTTAGCAAATTTGTTCTTTTATTGCTTTGACGCATCG
>JGI24025J20009_10003319_pt1 | contig 11031 bp, 7 predicted proteins | sample Cruoilmetagenom3_FD_20009 | JGI IMG/M metagenome (IMG submission 20009) | reverse complement strand
CGTGCCAATTTGTAAGTGTAATATGGCACTGACGAGATCATAGCCAACTCTAGCTAAGCTCTGCACAAATCGATCAGATAAAGGCTTGGCCAAGGATAAATAATGTTTTGCCTCTTCAAACTTGCCCAAATAGGCATAAACCTGTGCTTCTCGGAGATAAACAAATAAGCGTTGATCAGTGTCCTGCCACAATTTTTCTGCCTGTTTCAGGTGCGGTAAGGCGGCTTCACAATCTCCAAGGTAAATTCCCTTGATTTGGCCGACAAACATCAAGGAACGTGCTTCAACCAAACGCCATCCTAGCTCACGTGTTAATTGGAGACGTCGCTCTTCAAAATCCTTAAGCAGCGTAAAATAATCTCCCTGACGCTCAAATTCTGTGCCCATCCAATAAAGCAATTCAACCTGGGCGCCTTTATAATTGATTTCGCTTGCAATAGGGAGGGCTTGCTTCACTAATTTTAAACCCATGTCGAGTTTATCCATCCCGTAGGCACCAGCCAAACCCAACAACAGCTCAACCTGCGTCTTTTTATCCTTTAACTCCTCCGCAATTGCAATGGCTTCCTGACCAAAATTTTGCCAATTGGGATCATTTTTCAAGAAACGATGTCCAGCAATTGCAGCCAAACTCTCCATCTCCCTATAGGGATCCCCGATCTCTCTGGATAATTGCAATGCCTCTTCTGCTTGGGGAATTCCCTCTTGAAGCATTTCCTGATTCGTTACATAATTGACACCAGGCTGCATCAATAAAGCATCAATGCGCCAATTCGGTTCACCTTTAATTTTATTGGCAATTTCTAACAGTCTTCGAGACTCATTTTGCGCGTCAACGACACTACCCAGGTGATATAAAACTTCAATGCGCCCTTTAACCAACTCAAACATTTGAGTCAATATTGCCTGTGATGTATCTTCTTGTGATTCCTCTTCCAATTGATCGAGAATCTCCAGTGCACGGGTATATTCCTGATATGCTGCCTGGTTTGCAAAGACATCCCGAGCTTGCTCAGCAGCTTGAATGCGATATAGAAGCTCTAATTTTAAGTTCCCAGCCATTTGGAAATGATGTGCTAGAAATTCCGCACTTATCTCTTGGTTTAGCTCAAAGTCTTGTAAGAATTTACCAATTTTAGCGTGTAATTCTCTCCTCTGGCTGCTCAATATGCTTTCATAGGTCACATCTTTAATTAGCGTGGATTTAAAATTATAGACGACCCCAAGATCAAGGCAAGTTCCTCTCTCTTCAATCAGATCCACTTTCTGGAGGTTATTCAAACTTTCGATTACAGTGATCTCATCTGGCGCCATTTCCTTAATAACAGCTTGCCAAAATATGAATCCAACAACGGATGCGATCTGTAGAACCAGACGATCCGATTGTGATAATTTGTCAATCCGTGATAAAAACAGAGAATGTAAACTCTCAGGTAATTCTGATGCTGTGATTGTGCTGGTTAGCTGCCATATGTTAGATTCTTCATCCTTCACTAGAAGGCCGTCGTTGACCAGGCTGTTAACCAATTCACGAATAAAAAATGGATTTCCTTCTGTTCGATTGACGATAATATCCAAAGTCCTTTGATCAAGTTTGTTTGGCTGCAAGATATATTCGATTAATGCCTGGCTTTCTTCCCGATTAAAGGGGGTTAGTGTAATCATTGTGAGCCGATGAGGAAGCTCGGTCTCCAAATAGTGTTGAAAATGCCACACAGGAGAAAGACGATCTAGCCGATAAACTATGAACCATAAAATTGGATGATCCTCCGAAAGTGAAACAACCTCCCTTAGGAGATCAATCGACCCTGCATTAGCCCATTGAACACTTCCAAAGAATAATGCTAATGGCGCTTTTGAGCTGAGAACCTTTAACCACTCTCTGATCATAAAGAATAATTTTCCCTGATATCCCTGTGCATCCAAAGTTCTTAGCTTTTCTTCAATATCCTCATTTGAAACGGAAAGGAAGGATGCCATGATAGGTAAAAATTCTTCGTATCGATCCGGCCAGAGATCCTCACAATATTCAAGCAGCCGCTTCAGGATATCCGCTTCAGTCTCATCTGGATCAACACCTAACCAGGATTTGATCAGTATCCGCCACATATAAAATGGGGAAGGTTGTTCATAAGAGTTACACCAGCTCCGTAGCCACAATACTTTTCCCCCATCCTCCGTTTGGGTCTCATTCGAAGGCTTTTTGACAGTGCTATAAGATTCAAATACCTGTTTCCGAAGCGCAAGGTCTTGATGTACTTGCCTAACTAGAAAAGATTTCCCCAACCCTCGTTCACCTGTGATTAAAACAATCTCTCCCCGCCCCTTCAATACATGATCTACCTTTTGCCGGATGAGATTGTATTCATCATATCTCCCAATCAGAGGAGCGGAATGGATGTGGGTTTGCATCTCCCTTAATAATTCTTCATCCGACCTTAACGCGAGCGGACGATAGACATGTACAGGCTCGGAAATCCCCTTCAATGATATTTCACCAAGATCAATCCAATGAAATTTCCCTTCGACAAGGTGGTTAGTCGTTTCACTGACCAAAACTGTTCCTGGTTCAGCGGCAGCTTCTAATCTGGCGGCAAGCGCGATGGCCTCTCCCATCGCTGTTTCTTCCTGATGGAGCCCTTTCGTTCCCACTTTAGCGACGATTAATTCGTCAGTGTTAATTCCAACGCGTAATTTTATATCTTGAGATTCAATTGGTTCGAATTCTTGCTTATATCGTTCAAACCCCTCTTGCATGGCTAAGGCGGCTAAAACTGCTCTTTCAGGATCATCTTCATGCGCATCCCTGGCACCAAAGAAGGCGATCAGTCCATCCCCTCTGAATTGATCAACATGTCCACCGAATCGGTAAATTTGAGCTTCCATAACTTGGAGAAGTTTGCTCATTAAATCAACCCAAACCTCTGAACCCATCTCAGAGAGTAAATCCATTGATTTCTTCACATCGGCAACGATCACTGTAGCCACACGGCGCTCACCTCTCAGCATGCCGATGGCTTTGGTTTGATCCATCTGCTCTTCAGAAGATGGTTTGATTACAAAAGCTGAACTTGAAGCGGGGAAATAGGAATAAGTGGCAGAAGGCTCCTGGCGTCCATACCGGTTGAAACCTTCGTCCAATGCCTTACCACAATTGCCACAATACTCATAAGAAAGCGGATTTTGTTCGCCGCATGCTGGGCATGTTTTAGAAATGAGGTTGCCACATCTCCCGCAGAAATGATTGCCGGGCTGATTTTCAAATTCACAATTTGGACATTTCATATTGATCCTAAAATTAATACAGGGCGCAATGAATGGGGGCGCGCCCTGTAATTGTATCCCGAATTATGTTGGATTTATAATGTTTCAAGAGCTCGGCGGAAGCGTTTTGCCAGCTCCACTAACATGTCTATTGCCATTTCCGGTTCGTTTTTTAAAATTCCCTGAAAATCCCATCGAGTCAATACCAAACACTTGACTTTACTGGTTGCAATCACGGAAGCAGTACGAAGCCCATCGTCTAATAGTGCCAATTCTCCAAAAAAGTCTTTGGGGCCAAACTCATTAACTTTAACTTGATCACCATCAGGTTGTGTTCGTAAAGCGTTCGCACTGCCTTCTACAAGAATGAACAAACCCTGACCGCCTTTTCCTTGTGTGATAATCAACTCCTCTTCTTCATACTCTCTTACTGTCAAATTGTTGGCAAGGGTCTTCAACTGTTTCTCTTTCAGACCAGCGAAGAGGGGTATCTGGCTTAGAATCTGAATATAAAGATTAATATCAGCCATACTTACTCCTTTTTATTAGATCATTATAAATACGTTTCTTTAGTGTTTTCAGATAAAGAGACAACCTAATGCATCGATATGCTTTGTCTGTTTATCTGTAATTATGTAAATCACACACCTTTCAATTCCAATTCCTCAACTCGGTGGCAGGAAACAAAGTGATCTGGCTCCACCTCCCGATATTCAGGTGGCGTCGTCGTGCAAATCTCTTCAGCATACCTGCAGCGAGGATGGAAAAAACAACCACTCGGTGGGTTTGAGGGATCGGCTACATCACCTTGCATATGAATACGTTTGGACTTGTATCTAGGATCTGGCTTAGGAACAGATGATAATAAGGCTTCTGTGTAAGGATGCAATGGATGATTATAAAGCACGTTCGATTCAGCAACCTCAGCAATCTTGCCCACATACATCACAGCTACACGGTTTGAAATATGTTGAACAACACTCAAGTCATGTGCTACAAATATGTAAGACAAATCAAAGTCATTCTGCAAGTCAGCTAGCAAGTTCAAGGTCTGTGCCTGAATAGAAACATCTAAGGCTGAGACAGGTTCATCACAGAATATAATTTTTGGATTTAATGATAAAGCTCGGGCGATTCCAATCCTTTGACGTTGGCCTCCGGAAAACTCATGTGGATAGCGCTTCATATAGGAGGCTCGCAAACCAACTCTCTCTAAAAGATCGCCAACAACATTCTCATTCTCTTTTCTGTCTGATTTTCCATGGATAACCATCGGTTCTGAAACAATATCAAATACCGACATCCTGGGGTTTAGAGAGTTAATCGGATCCTGGAAGATCATTGACATTTCTTGATAAACTTTATGCATTTCCTCTTTATCGAGTTCCGCCAAGTTTACAATCACTGGCTCTTCAGTACTGGAAAGTATATCGGACTTGAAATAAGCCACACCTTTAGTAGGCTCATAGAGCCGAATGATGGTCCGACTGACAGTCGTCTTTCCACAACCACTCTCGCCAACTAAACCTAAAGTCTCCCCCCTCCTTAAAAAAAGGCTTACTTCATCAACAGCTCTAACGTTTCCAACAACTTTCTGAAGGAAACCCGCTTTGATGGGGAAGAACTTGGTCATATTCTTCACTTCCAAGATCACATCGGGTTCATAAATTCGTTCAGGCTGAAGGATAGAATCCAGACCTAATCCCAGGGGTTTTCTTATGTTTTCTTTTGCCATGATTAGACCTCCTCATAAAGCAAGCAACTGACCCAATGGTTCTCTTCTACCTCTTGCCAGGTAGGCACAATTTGATCACATTTACCTGGCATAAATGATGGGCAACGTGGATGAAAAACACAGCCTGTGGGAAGCTCAAAAGGTGAAGGCACCATGCCTTTGATTGATGCCAACCGATCTGTTGTCCGCCTTCCAACCTTCGGAATGGACTGCAGAAGGGCTTTCGTGTAGGGATGTTTGGGATTATAAAATATGTCGTCCGCTGAAGCGTGTTCGACTTGTTTGCCCATATACATGACAATGATATCCTCTGCCATTTCAGCCACAACACCTAAGTTATGGGTGATGAACATGATTGCCATGTCCTCTGTCTCTTGAAGATCTCGCATTATGTCAAGTATTTGTGCTTCAATTGAGACATCCAAGGCAGTTGTGGGTTCATCGGCAATCAGCATGACGGGATCACATGACAGGGCAATGGCTACCATTACGCGCTGACGTTGGCCGCCGCTCAACTCATGTGGATAACTGTCCACACGTCGCTCAGGTTTTGGCAATCCGACTTTATGCAGCATGTTAATAGCTATCTCTCGAGCTTCCTTCTTGGTCACATGCCGATATTCCTGGATCGTCGAATCCATTTGATCACCAAGCTTTTGGGGTATCAATCGGTGTAGGCTTAACGCTTCACCAATCTGGAATCCAGCGGTATAGACTGGCGTCAATGAACTCATGGGTTCTTGAAAGATCATCCCAATTTCCCCACCGCGAATTTCACGTATTCGTGAGCCATCAGGATTCAGGTCATTTATTCTGATGATCTCTTCTTGGTTGGGATTCAATTTATCATGATAATGATAAAGCACTTCCCCTTGCACAATCTTGCCTGGCTTTGGGATCATCTGCATGATTGCTTTAGCTGTAATAGATTTACCACAACCACTTTCGCCAATCACGCCTGTCGTCTGACCTCGATTTATCTTGAAGGTGGTACCTTGCACTGCTTTAACAGTGCCTTCCCTGACTTCAAAATGGATATGAAGATCTTTCACCTCTACTAATGTTTTTTTCATTTCTTTCCTCCTACCGTCCGCCATAGGGATCGAGAGCATCCCGCAAGCCATCGCCTAACATATTGAATGCAAGGATTGAAAAAATAACAAATGGCACCGGGATCAATAACCAGGGATAAAATCGGATTGACCGGACATTGGATACTTCTTGCAATAATACCCCCCAACTGGTCAATGGCGGTCGTAAACCTAAACCCAACCAAGACAAAGCTGTCTCCGATAGGATCATCCCAGGGATCATTAATGTGCCGATCACAATCACATGTGACATTGTCCCTGGAACGAGATGTTTAAACATTATCCGTCGGTCTGTCGCGCCGGCACTCTTAGCTGCTAAAACATATTCGCGTTCTCGTAATGATAAGATCAGGCCTCTCACCTGTCGTGCAAGACCACCCCAGCGGATGAATACTAGGATCAAGGTCAAAATTAAATAAATCATTTGTGGAGACCAGTTTACCGGGATCGCTGCAGCAAGGGCAATAAATAAGGGAATATCTGGAAAAGCCGCCACAAATTCAGTCAGGCGCTGAACGACGATATCCGTCACACCGCCGTAATAACCAGAGATAGTTCCCAAGCTCACACCTAAGGCCATCGTCAATAACTGTCCAAGCAGACCAATCCATAAGGACATCCGCCCACCATAAATGATTCGGGAGAAGAGATCCCTGCCTAAGCTATCCGTCCCAAATAAAAACATCTCCGAACCTTCTACATTTGGGTCTGCACCAAACAAATGGATATTTGCTGGGATCAACCCTAACAATTTGTAGGGTTGCTCACCCGGTACAAAAAAGTGCAGATAATACTTCACATCTGTATTATTTTCATAAGTACGCAAGCGCAATTCCATATCGATTGTTTCCTCCAGGCCATAGACAAAAGGCCGGAGTGAAAAACTACCCTCTTCATCGACAAATCGCAGTAATTGGGGAGATGCTCTGAAATACTCCTTCGTCTCATGCAGCTGATAGGGTGCAAAGAATTCTGCAAAAAAGAAACACACAATGTAAAACAGGAGAACGATAATCCCGCCAACAACGGCTAATTTATTCTTTTTAAATTTCCACCACACTAAGGAAAAATAACTTTGATTGACTTCCGCCTCTTTGATTTCCTCAATGATTTCCTGATCCACAATTTGTTGATCACTCATCGAAACACTCCTTTCCTCTTCGCTGTCTTTCACCTAATCCAAACGAATGCGTGGATCAAGCCACACCAGAGCCAGGTCTGCCAGCAGGTTGCCAATTAACATCATCATCACGATGAAAACCAAAACAGTGCCTGCCATGTACATATCTTGTGATTGAAGGGCATCAACATAGAGCGGGCCTATCGTTGGTAAGCCTAGGACAATTGCCACCAGAGCATTACCTCCAATAAGACCGGGAAGTGCCTCCGACCCAAGGATGACAACCATGGGATTAATCGCCACCCGTACTGCATGCCGCCAGGTTACGGTCCTTTTTTTCAATCCACGCGCTCTTGCAGCCTCAATAAATGGTTGCCCGAGGATCTCAAGCATATTACCGCGCATGATACGCAACCAGGCTGGGGCGGAAGCTGCTGCCCCAATAAGCGCTGGAATCCATAAATGCTTGATTAGATCCCAAACTCGAGCCAAGCTCCAAGGGGCGTCCTGAAACTCTCGGGAAAATAAACCGCCGATGTCCTGTTTGAGAATGACAACCGCGACAAACAGAACAATCAGCGCCAACAGGAATCCGGGCGTACCCAACCCCAAAAACGCAAGCACTGTAATTGCTTGATCCCCCAGCGAATACTGGTGTGTAGCAGAATAAACACCTCCTACAATAGCGACAGTGTAACTGATCACCAATGTTGTGAGAGCTAATATAACCGTCATCGTCATACGCTCACCAATAAGGTCTTTCACTGGACGTTCATACTCAAATGATTCGCCAAAATCACCCTTAATAAAATTCGACGCCCATATCCAGTAGCGCTCAAGCAGCGGTTTGTCAAGGCCGTATCGCGCGCGATATTCTTCAATACGTAATGCGGCAGACCGGTCACCTTGAGCTTGAAGCTCCATCAATTTTTGGGTTAAAAAATCACCCGGTGGCAGCTCAATAATCAGAAAGCTCACAAAGGAGACCAGGACAATCATCACCAAAGCATAGCCCAGGCGTCTTACTATATAAGCAAGCATAATAGTTCTCTCCTTTCAAATGAGAAAAAAATGACATTAAAAATATTTTCGATGATGCCTTCTTAAATCTTTACTCTGTGGCGAGTGGTTTCACACTCGCCACAGTCGTTCATCTAGGTGATCCTTGAAACTGGTACTAGATCTTATGGTCCAATCCAGTACTGTTCAGGATTGGTATTGCCGGGGCTGCCAGGAGCCCATGGGCCCAAAACGCCATATTCAGGAACGTTGTGGAAGTCATCTCTTATAACCACAGGCATCGGCTGGTCGCCAGTTGCGCCAAGGTTAAAGGGTCCTTCTTCGATATTGATACGAATGGCTTCCCACACGAGCTCATGTCGTTTGTACTCATCGGGTTCACTGATACCCTGATTATAGAGTGCTTGCAAGCGAGCTGCAGGGCTACCTTCTTCAGGTTTAATGCCTTCCTCGCCACCAGTAGAGTACCAAAGACCCGCCATTGGGAAGGCTCGAGAGCCCTCACCACCACCGCGGATCGGGAACACCCAGTCAGGATAGGTCCAGAGGTCAATCTCTGAGATATGTGCACCACGGATCATTGACAGGCCATAGTCACCGCGTGTTCCACCGTCAGGTTGACCGATAACGTTATTGATGATCATCTTGACGCCAACAGCTTCCCAGCTTTCACGGGCGATTTCATCAGATTCAATACGGACTTGCTCACCACCCCAGTCGTTGAGGTCCATCACGAGCACGAATGGAGAGCCACTTGGCAGATCTCGCCAGCCATCGCCATCAGCATCCACAAAACCTGCTTTATCAAAGTATTCTTCAGCGAGCACAGGATCGAATTCGATGTCTGCGTTCTTCCACTCTTCATAAACCGCTTGGCCTTCTGGATCAACAAAGTGCCATGATTGTGGGCTGATCGTCGCCTGGGTGATATACCCAATGCCATCCCAAACCACATCCAGGATGCGTTGTCTATCCAAAGCGTGGGAGAGACCTTTGCGGAAGTTCTGATCGCGCAGCAGGTCACGGCATTCTTCTGCATCAACCGATCCAATCGGGTCACCGCATTCTTCGCCCACATAGTCCTGGTTGATTAACCAACCCGGCCATGCGCCAGCACCATTCATCCAGCCTGCCTGGATGTGATACTCATAATCCGCAGCCTGTTCTTGCAGGAAGGGGATGTTGCGGGGGTCGGTGGTGCCACGGAAAGAAGCGCTGTATTTACCCTGAGACATGTTCAAGATACGAACCTCTTCATCTGGCTGAATCTCAACCGAGACATAGTCAATATAGGGCAGTTGGTGACCTTCTGTGTCAACCTTCCAATAATAGGGATTACGCACAAAGGTAACCCGCTCACCGGGTGTAACTTCATCACAATACCAGGCGAAAATCGTTCGGGTAATCAGGGGTTTCCCACCACTTATCAATTAACTGCAACCCATCATAATCATCGCCTTCATAATCCGGATGGTATTGCTTCAGGAAGTGTGCCGGTTTCATGAGCGGCTCCCACTCCCAGAATCCTTGTGCCAGAATATATGGGGCGATCCACCGAGCTGTATCCCAAGTCATCACAATGGTGTAATCATCGGGAAATTCAATCGTGAAGGGGGTGCCATCTTCATTGCGCGCCCACCATGGCACAGAAACCACAGCGTAATCTTCATTATTTGCCAAGTCGTTCCACCAGAATTCCCAATCAGCTGTCGTGTATGGCATACCATCGGACCATTTCAGACCAGGTCGCAATTCATAGGTTAGTTGCGTACCATCTTCATTGAACTCGAATGACTCTGCCAGGCCTAAGTGATATCCAGAGTAGTCAGCATTCCAGCGGACAGGCGGATCATAGAATTTCATCTTTATGTTGCCCATCCCTGGCTCATGTGTAACTGCTTGCCAGGTGCCGCCATACTCGCCAATCGAATCAACTACCTCAAGAACAAATGGCTCATCGGGTAATCGTTCCTCAACCGGTGGCAGGCCCATATCGTCAAGCATAGGCGCCTGGCTGTACATAGAAGGTACTTCGACTTCCTCTACTTCTTCCTCAGGTTCAGCTACCTCGGGTTCTTCCGCTGGCTCTTCTGCCGTTGGTGCGCAGGCACCAAAAACGAGTGAAAGCACAACTAAGAACGCGATAAGTAGAAATTTCTTTTTCATATTAATCATTTCTCCTCCATAGTTTAAACAAAAGTTAGACAAACCAATATTATTTTAGACTTTTCATAGATACCACTTCGATAAACTCACCTCCTTTTATTTTGCTAATTCATAAAAAAAAATGCGCTCTGCATGTTGATTTTGAACCTTCAACTTTGCATAAGCGCGTATTTCTCATTATGATTTACCTTATACCAATAAGGCATAGTCCAGTGACAGTTTCTATTACACCAGTTTAATGATTTTTTCAAATGCATCTGATTTGTGAATTCCTAATTCTTTCCTCTCAAATCAATTTGACGACTGTTTGATAAGCAATTAATATTCTCAAGATTCTAAAACAATCCCAACTTAAAGCCCTGATGAATAAATCAATTCTAAGTTATGGTTAAGATTTCTGTCAAGTGTAACTTCCAATAATTTAAATTTTTAACAAAACTGCTTTCATGGAAGCTCTTCCAATTCTCAATGTAAAAATAGTTTGCAGAAACTAACCTATTGTAATGCATGTTTTCAAAAAATGTCAAGCTCGAAAAGTTGATCTTTCCAAAGGATCTTGATTTGCACACGTTTCCATTCACCAGGCAGCTTAGGATAGACAACAGGTTTATCATTATCTATCTCCAAACCCAAAA
>JGI24025J20009_10003316_pt1 | contig 11041 bp, 6 predicted proteins | sample Cruoilmetagenom3_FD_20009 | JGI IMG/M metagenome (IMG submission 20009) | reverse complement strand
ACGTTATGCGGCAGCGAAACGGTGCTTCTCCGGTAGCATAAAATCAGATAATTTGCAACCCCGGACTCGGTGTTCTGATCAACAAGTAATTGTATGATTTTCCGTTTAAATACCACAAATAAAAAATGTTGACAACAAAAATGTAATTTTGTATAGTTTTATCTAACCGTTTAACATGCAATAAATAGAGATAGGCGTATACGGATAAACACAATGAGGAAGATTCCCGCCACCCTAATTGTACACTTTTACGCTTTATTGGTCAAAAACAAAATACCCCAAAAATTTCATAACCATTATTTAAAATGGTTACGATACTATTTGGATTTCTGTCAAAGATACCGGTTTACTGAATCAAACTCCCAGAGTCTGCCCAATTTTATCCAGAAATTAAAAGAAAAGAGGCAAACCGACGCACAGCAAAAACAAGCCAATGAAGCAATCCATATTTATTACGAATTAATCAGATCAAAACCCAGTAATAATACAAGTGAACTGCCCAAACATCCACCAAAAACAGAAGGTGTTAGCGAGGCACAAAATTCGTATCGGGCAGCCCCTTTGCAATCAAAATTACAGATTGATACCAGTAAGCGTGATTCGGCGCAAAATAAGCCTATCCAAACAGGGGCAAAGGATAGTTGGGATGCAGCTTTCAGACAGTTATCCAATGAAATAAAAGTCAGGCACTATTCACCTAAAACCCTTAAATCATACTCCACCTGGGTTCGGAAAATTCAATATTTCAGTAAAAGCAAAGATCCGGAGCTATTATCAACTACGGATGTAAAGGATTTTTTAACCTTTTTAGCAGTAAAGCAGAAAGTATCAGCATCATCCCAAAACCAGGCCTTTAATGCGCTGCTATTTTTTTTCAGGCATGTCCTTAACCGGGAATTCGGGAAAATTGACGGTGTGGTACGAGCCAAAAGAAAACGATATATTCCTGTTGTACTCTCACGTGAAGAGATTGATGCGATTGTAGGAAACCTTAAATATCCTTATGATCTGGTGGTTAAGCTATTGTATGGCTGCGGACTTCGTTTATTCGAGTGCCTGAACCTGCGCATACAGAGTTTTAATTTCGATTTCAGTATATTGACGATTCGCGACGGCAAAGGGAAAAAGGACCGCACCGTGCCGCTGCCCCAAATCATTATGCCGGAGCTTAAAGAGCATCTGAAAAAGGTCAAAGTGCTGCATGATAAAGATCTTGATGAAGGGTATGCCGGCGCATTTATGTTTGATTTGATAGAAAAAAAGTATAAAAACTGTGCCAGGGAGTTTGTCTGGCAGTGGTTTTTCCCGGCCAAAATATTAACTTTTGTTCCTGAAACCAGCGAATATCGGCGCTACCATCTTCATGAACGCCATGTCCAAAAGGCCATTAAACGGGCTGTCAACAAGGCCAAAATCTGCAAGCGGGCCACGGCCCACACGTTTCGCCACAGTTTTGCAAGCCACCTCTTGCAGGCCAATTACGACATTCGTACCATTCAAGAACTATTGGGGCATAGCGATGTGCGAACTACAATGATTTATACACATACGATTAAGAGCCAGACTAAAAAGGAAGCAAAAAGCCCTCTTGATTTTTAGGAGGTGAAAAACATAGCCATCCTCAGCTACTTCCCATTCGATTAGGAGGCAAGTAAAAATAGGTTGTACAGATTGCGCCGTAATTTTGTTTGTTTTCAAGGCGCATTAAGGCGCGCATAACGAGTTATGTAAGCCTTAACGCAACACAGAAAAGAAGCAAAAGGACAAGCAAGATGTATAAGTTATTTTTACTTGACGACTTAATCGCATTTTGAAAATCCACAAGACCGGCAGAGGAAACAGCCGCCCTCCGACTCAAGCACCGCTCCGCACTCAGGACAGTTCATAAAAGCCGGGTTTCTTTTTTCTATCTCTATCCCGCTTGCGGAGGCCAGCACCTTGGCAATGGCGTCCGGGCAAGAAAGAATCTGGACTCCTTCATACCAGATGGGAAACGGACAACGGATGCCGGCAAGCTGGGCTACAATGGACTGGACTCTGATCCCGGAACGGAGTGCCAGGGAAATCAGTCTACTCTCAGCCTCAATCTGACAGGCTGCGCACCCACCGGTCTTACCCATCTGGGCAAACACCTCGCATATATCTTTATCATCCCAGTTAACAGTTACATAGAGATTCCCGCACCCTGTCCGTACCCGCTCTGTAATACCGTGAGTTTTAAGCGGCCTGGGCCTGGGAGCGATCTTCCCGTTTGTACCCACCTGCATGATTGCTTCTGCTGCATCGGTCCCTTCTCTTTCCTTTTTCAGACTTAAGACCTGGACCGGCCTACTTCCGCTACGGTAGATAGTTATGCCCTTAAGCCCCTGATTCCAGGCCAACAGGTATGCACTCCGGATGGAGTCCCTGGTTGCATCATCGGGGAAGTTAATGGTTTTAGAGACCGCATTATCAATGTCTCTCTGGAAGGCGGCCTGGATGGCTATATGGTCCTCGGGTGAGACGTCCATGGAGGTGACGAATATTCTTTTCAGGTCTTCCGGCACATCATCCAGACCCTGGACTGAACCGACTCCTGCAATCTCTTCCATCAAGGCATCAGAGTATTTGCCAGCGGCTTCCATGGCCTTTACAAACAAGGGATGTGTCTCAACCAGCTCTGTACCATCCATTACGCGCCGGATGTAGCTGATTGCAAATAGAGGCTCAATGCCGCTTGATGCCCCTGCAATAATGCTGATGGTGCCGGTTGGTGCGATAGTGGTGGTAGTGGCGTTTCTCATAAAAGGGGTTTTTGGACTATCATAAATGCTTCCTTTGTAGGCAGGGAAATTCCCCCGTTTTTTCGCAAGTTCCGCAGAGGCTGCCTTTGACTCCTTATCCATAAAAGACATAAGTTCCCCGGCCAGGGAAACGGCCCGGTCAGAGTTATAGGGAATTCCCAAACATATCAGGAGATCAGCAAAGCCCATGATCCCAAGGCCGATCTTCCTGGTTCGGAGAGTCATGTTGCGGATCTCTTCAAGGGGAAACTTGTTGGCATCTATCACATTGTCCAGAAAGTGGACCGCCTGCCACACTGTCTCCTTAAGGGCTGGATAATCTATCTCGCCATCTTTCACAAACTTGCCCAGGTTAATTGATCCCAGGTTACATGACTCATAGGGTAGAAGTGGCTGTTCGCCACAAGGATTCGTGCTCTCGATCTGTCCCAGGTCAGGAGTAGGATTTGTCCTGTTGATCCTGTCCAGGAATACGATCCCGGGTTCACCGCTACTCCAGGCCGATTCCACTATCTTGTCGAAAACAGCCGATGCTGATATCCAGCGGACCTCTTTGCCGGTCCTGGGGTTGACCAGCGCATAGTCCTCCCCACGCTCAACCGCCTCCATAAATTTCTCTGTCAACGCCACGGAAATATTGAAGTTATTGAGCCTGTCAATACGCGTCTTGGTAGTAATAAATTCCTCAATATCAGGGTGATCCACTCTTAGAATAGCCATGTTGGCACCACGCCTGGTACCACCCTGCTTGACTGTCTCAGTAGCCACATCAAATATGGTCATAAAGGAAATCGGGCCGCTTGCGATTCCCTGCGTGGATTTGACCCGGTCCCCCCTAGGACGTATCCTTGAGAAGGAAAAGCCTGTGCCTCCCCCGCTCTTATGAATCATGGCAGTATGCTGTATTGCCTCAAAAATGCTTTCAATGGAGTCATCAATTGGAAGCACGAAACACGCAGAGAGCTGTCCAAGCTCTCTGCCCGCATTCATTAAGGTCGGCGAATTGGGCATAAACCGAAGAGAGGTCATGGCTTCATAAAAAGTCTCGGCAAGGGCATCTACATCGGCATTCTCATCGTACATAAGATCTGCCTTGGCAATTGTCCTTGCCACCCTCCTGAACATCTCTTCGGGAGTTTCAAAATTTTTGCCCTGCTCGTCTTTCTTCAGATATCTGCGGGCCAACACAACAAGTGCGTTGTTAGTCAACGGCAGATCCGTATTTGGAAGATTACTGTCCGTATTTGATGAAGCCGGTCGGCTCGATTCTATTAAATTTGCCATATATGCTACTCTCCGGAAATCTCGTACACTGCCCCTGTCTGCGTGCTATGCACAGGCAGGGATAGAGTATTTTAAGCAAGATTCATTTTTGCAATGGAATCATTAATAAATATATACAAAATATAGTAAATTGCTGCTATAAGAAACATCCATTTTGTGCATAACCATATTCCATAGCCGTAACTTCTCAATAAGTCCGGGTAACAGTCACTGGATTCCCGCCTTCGCGGGAATGACGATTGGGTGTGAACGCCTGTCATTCCGGCGAAAGCCGGAATCCATTGGATAGTCGCAAAATATGATTTGCCCGGACTTATTGAGAAGTTACATAATTTACAGATGTCCGCTTTACGGAACGTAAAAAGGCGACCTACTTCAAGGCAGATGTCGTGAAGTATTCCGGCCGGCAAAACCGGCATAGGGGCAGGGGGAAGGTGCGTGTTCCGGAGTCCAATTTCTCATTACAGGGTCGTCAAAATTTGTGTGGCATGAAAGACAGAGTCCAACATAGAGGATTTTATCAAGTTCATGTGAGTTAAAGGGTCTGAGTCCCGTTCTTGATGTGCGGACCAGGGGTCTGCCTTTTATATCAACAAATGCATCCAGAGGGTGATCTATGTCCAGGGAAGTAGCGGGACCGGAAAGAGAGGAGGTGAACCTCCACCCATCAGGTCCAAATGAGAGACTGCCCTGACCGAGCCCTAATGCCCTTGGGTCTTGGTGACATTCCCTGCAGGAGCGTCCTTCCTTTTGCGTGGTATGGGGGTCCATCCATGAGACAGTGAGTCGCCTGAAATAACCTGTCCATTTGCCGCCTCCATCCAGGAAGGAAATGAAATCTTGTCACCCGGGTACAAGGACAACCACTTCTCCAGTCTCGGCTTTGGGCGAGCCCTTTTCAGAAAGAGCCTCCTGTCCTTCTTCGCCATGCTCAAATATTCCCAAAGGCGGGCATTCGTAGCGGATAAATGAACGAAGCTCTTCCCAAAGCCCCGGGGTCTCTTTTATTGAAATCTTATCCAACTGGGTCTTGCTTCTGTCCATCCGGACATGACAGCCGTAGCACTGAGGTACCCATGTACTGTGGCAGGCCTGGCAGGACAGGCGGCGGTGAGTGGGATGCATGCAGGCAACTGGATTAGGAGCATGGAGCGGATGAAATTTTTTGTTTTGTTTGTTCTCAAGGACAAATGAGCCGTCTTTTTGCTGGATGTTGAGTTTGGGAGGACCGGAGGAATTTGGTGATTTGGTGATTTGGTGATTTGGTGATTTAGAAGTCCCGTGGCAGTCCTGGCATGTAACCTCCAGTTGCTCTTCGAAATGTGCATGGCGCTCACCGTCTCCCATAATTTCTTTTTGGGTATGACAGTCAATACAGGTCAGGCCTTTTTCGTGATGAATATCGTCCTTAAATATCCGGTAAAAACGGCCGTCAATTAACTCTCTGGAGGAAAAATCGCCTTCTTCGTACGGAGTGCCATAGCCCTCAGACTCAAATTGCCCCTGATAGGACAGGCCAATACGCCCACTTCGGTTGTGACACAAAACACAGTTTTCCATGGGAATGACCTTAATTATCCTGGGATGTCTCTCGTCTTTTGGGTTTTTTTCTTCGTGCTTCACAAAGTGACAGGCAGTACATCCTCCGCCTTTGTTGGCTAGGAAGCTGGGAAGACTTCCACGTTCAACCCATAGATGGCAGCTCGCACACAACTTCCTGTAGTAGTCAAGGGCAGGGGAGTTCATACCGGTATCTTTCAGTATTTTTACCGAAAGGTCCTCATCGTGGTCAGGACTCTCTCCCCAGTAAAAGCGAAGGGTGCTGATGATGCCACGATTTGTAGCCATAAGTGAGTTTTTGACCCATGTGACCTCCTTTGGGTGGCAGCCGGGCTGACCGCAGGTTTGATCTGCAAATCGAAGTTCTCCCGGATTCAGGACCATTCCCAGGTGTGCCCGTTGTTTGTCGCCGGAGAGCGGGTTCCCCTTATGGCACACAGCACATCCCAGGACTTCCCTCCCGTGGGCTTTATCCGGTTTTTCCTTATGGCAGGAAAGGCAGAGATCCACTCGGCCGCTTAAGGTGGTTGTGACCTGCTTTACCTTGGGATTTTGGAGTTTGGCCCCTGCAAGAACTTCCACGTTGAGCATGAAAATTACTAGAATGGTCAGCCGTATTATTAGATACAAAGGAAGTCTTTTCATAGGTGCGGGAAAGAGAAAGGGCAGCCATTGCTGCCCTATTATTTAACCTAAGTTGAGCGATTAGCTGTTAGCCATTAGCGTTTAGCTTTGAAAAATCAAGGCATTACGTTAATTAGAAATAACACCCAACGGGTGAAAGTTTGTAATAGCAAAACATCCTGCTTGTCAGGGCGGCAAACCGATAATCATTAAACTAATAGCTAACCGCTAAAGGCTAATCGCTCAATTTAAGTTTAAATGACTGGAGCGGGAAACGGGATTTGAACCCGCGACTTTAACCTTGGCAAGGTTACACTCTACCACTGAGTTATTCCCGCGATGAACTGCATCTGAATAATAGAAATGGTTCCTGGAACTGTCAAGACTTTCTTCTCAAGAGCAAGTTGTGCAGTATACTATTCTATTGGTAACTACTCAGGTGGATAGGCTGAAGACTGAAGGCTGTTAGGAAAAAACGCATTTTAAAGCCATGTTTGGTGCAAGAACCAGATATTTCCGCCAAAGTACGGCAATCGTGCTCTTCTGACCCCTTCAGCCTTCAGTCTAAACAGCTTCAGCCTGACTACGTGAGTAGTTACTTCCTATCGTTGTTAGTCAGGGGGAATTTTAACATGAAAAACGATACTGCTCAAGCCCTTGAGGCCCCACTCGTGTTGCGAGACATGTGCTGTGTGGTTATGCCGGTGAGTGACCGTTCGAAGTCCCTTGTGTTTTACAGAGACAAGCTCGGCATGATGGCAAGAGCTTTGCCGGATGGAACATGGGAGGTATCAACCGGTCAGACTGCTCTGCGATTTGTGGAGCGCCATTCAAAAAAGGACAGAATAACAGTAACTTTTTGGTTGCCTATATTCGAACTCCTGCAAGCGCAAGACAGGCTCAAAGCATTGGGGCTTCAAGTGGATGGCCCGTCAGAACGGCTGGGGACAGAGCTGGTGCTCACTTGTAAGGACCCTGACAACCATAGTATTGAAATAGTGGCCAGGGGCACACTCTCGGATATGATAAAGCCCAGGCCCGAATTATCGGGAAGAAGAGGTCGAGGTCCTAGCGGCCAAACCTGGGAAAATTTCTATAATGCGGTCCCGGTTGAGGATATGCCCTGGTATACTGATTGCCTTGACGAAGACCTGATCATAGCTCTATCAGAATATGCCCCTTTACCCGGTCGTTTGCTTGAGCTGGGATCTGGGCCGGGCACAGCCGCTGCCAGGCTGGCAGCCCTGGGATATGAAGTTGTAGCTGTTGATATAGCTACCGCTGCAGTTGAGCAAGCCCGTCTTCGTTTTGGCACTTTGAATCCGCATCTTGTATATGAAATAGCTGACGTCTGCCAGCCCTTGGTTTATTTCGGGAGTTTTGATTATGTTTTTGACCGTGGATGCTTTCACGGTATTCCTCCTGAAGAGCGTGAACAGTATGTCCACCATGTTGCAAAAGTCATTCGTCCCGGCGGCAGGCTTTTTCTAAAGGTGTTCAGTCGTGAAGAGCCGGGAGACAGGGGGCCTTATCGTTTTACCAAGGAAGAGATAACANNAATCTTCAAAGGGACCTTTTCTGTACGTTGCGCCACGAAAAGCACGTTTGAAGGTACCCTGGNCCACTCTCCAAAAGGACTATTTTTTGTCTTGGAGAGGTAGTTTAGTTTTTTTTACAAAGAAGGTTCCTCTGAACAAATTATTTCAAGGAACCTTCTTTCAGAGTCTTGCTTATCCGGCAGCCCGCCTGACATCGATTGCTTGAGGTCCCCTGGGACTTTGCTCTATATCAAAAGTTACCTTGTCTCCCTCTTGCAGAGAACGAAATCCTTCCCCCTGGATAGCACTATAATGTACAAAGACATCACCTTCGTTATCCGTCTCAATAAAACCATAACCCTTCTTGTCATTGAACCATTTTACTCGACCTTCCATCATTACAACATTCTCCTTTAATTTTTGCTCATACTTCTTACCTAAATTGAGCGATTAGCCTTTAGCGGTTAGCTATTAGTTTAATGATTACAGGATGTTTTGCTATTACAAACATTTACCCGTTGGGTGTTATTTCTAATTAATGTAATGCCTTGATTTTTCAAAGCTAAATCCTAATGGCTAACAGCTAATCGCTCAATTTAGGTCTTATCGGGTGTTACTTTAGTGACTACTCATGAAATCGCTTCGCCTTGATGAAAAATCGATTTCAAATTGGCACCCAAATACCGACCCTCACTTTTTGAGCTATAATTCTAACTACTTCATTAAGAGACTCATGCTCTCTCTTTACCGGTTTACACTTTTTTCAAAAAAGTATGTATTGTCGAATTGAATGCTGATGTCGAAACTGGAAATTTGAAATTTGAAATTAGGTAACGCATCTACATCTTTGTATTTTCCCAATTTCAAGTTTCCAATTTCCAATTTTACTGCCAAAACACAAGATCAATAAAGTGTAAACTACTTTTGATTTGTCATGAAGGATGCCGAATATCCTATTATCTTTTTCGAAGGATGACTTAATGGTTGTCTGTGACTAGTTGCTGACCACGAGTACCTGTCCTGGATAAATCCTGCAATTAATATTCAGATTATTGATGCGGAGTAATTGGGACAGAGACATATGGTGCTTTCTGGCGATTTGTGAGGGATTATCTCCATGTTTGACGCGATACATTTCTTTTTTCTCAGAATCAGTTTGGGATTTTTCTTTTGTAACTTTTAACTGTTGGCCCACATGAAGACGAGTTGACGACAAATTGTTGAGCCTGCAAAGTTCCTTTGTTGTTGTGTTGAAATTTCTGGCGATAAGCCACAGTGAGTCCCCCTTTCTCACTGCATATTTCCCATTATGAAGAGCCGCAGCACCTTTGGCTAATAATTTTGGAACTCTTCTGCCGGCAACAGGTATCTTTAGTTTTTGTCCGGATCGTATAAAATGTTTTTTGCGAATATTATTTGCCTGGATAATATTCCGAACGCTCGTATGATACTTAAGGGCTATAATTGAGAGTGTCTCTCCTTTTCGAACCTTGTGATACACATAAGCCCTTTTAGGTGGGGACCACTCCGGAATATCTGCGATTTTGGCAAGAAGGATTTCGCCTTTTCCCAGAGGAACCTTGATGGCATAGGAAATACCTGGAGTGACATTATAGCGAAGTTCCGGGTTTAGCGCGGCGAGGTCTTTAGCAGGTATATCCAGGTTGTCGGCAACTGTGTTTAAATTGACTTGTTTGTCAATGGTTACTACTTCATATGTTATTGGTCTGTCCGGTTCCTCCAAAGTTATCCCGTACTTTTCCGGATCTTTTATTATATAAAGCGTGGCCAAGAATCTGGGAACATAGCGAGCAGTTTCCCCTGGAAGTTTCTCGTATAGATCCCAGAAATTATCAAGATAATTGATTTTCTGCCTGCGAATTTTCCTGAGAACCCTCCCTTCACCGCAGTTATATGCTGCGAGAACAGTAGTCCAGTCCCCAAATATCTGATGCAATTCCTCTAGATATGAAATGGCTGCAGCAGTGGACTTGGCAGGGTCCAATCTCTCGTCAATCCAGTTATCCCTGTTCAGGCCGAATTTGTAGCCCGTGGAGGGAATGAATTGCCACAGTCCAAGGGCGCGGGCACGGGATAATGCCTTTACTTTGAACCCACTTTCGATAAGGGGCAACCATGAGAGATCTTCCGGCAGTCCGGCTTCTTTCAAGGCATTAACGATTTCGTCCCGGTACTTCCCTGAACGTTTGTAAGACTCTATAAAGAATTTCNTTTCGCGTCCCTGGAATCTCTGGATCTCCCGTTTTACATAGCTGTTCATGATCAAAGGGATGGCCTTGTGATTTCCGTTTACNGCAGTATATCGCGATGCATGGATTTCCAAAATTCGCTTGGAAATCATAAATCTCAGGTCTTCCTTTTGCTGGATAAATTCCGGATCACTCTCCGGATCTACCTTTAGGATGAATTCATATGCCTGATCCAAGGCATCGATGGCTTTATTCAGGTAACCTTCAGCCCAGAATTCCTGGGATGCCTTGCAATAGTCCAGGGCGGCATCTAAAAAATCTTGCTCTCCGTCCGGTTCCTTTTCTTCACCTTTAGTGTAGCCCTTGGAATTCTCTAAAAGTCCGACTGCATGTCCTTCTGCATTTTCAGCGTCTTTCTGTTTTGATGGAGGGATGCAGGCCAGGAGTTCTTTGCTATCCTGAATATGAGTTTCTTTTTCGGAAGTACAATTGGCAGGATATTCATTATGGTTCACGTTTGTGACCTTGGCTGCGGAGCAGCCAAAGATAAGGCTCAGCAAAAAAAGAGGAATTGCCTTTTTAATACAAGGAAGTTTCATTACTTTTATTTTAAAGATGTACTGATTATGACCTGATTTGACACTGCTATCCTCTGGGAGTCTCTATATCGACACTAGTCAGAATTTCCTTTTTTGCCAAGGGCGGATTTACCAAAAAGTACCCAACAGTATTCTGTATTAAAAGCGTTTTTCCCGGCAAGATATTCAAGTATATAATTTTCCATTCAAATATCCAGTCTTTTTGTTAGCCATCAAGAAATAATTACTAATTATTGCCATTTTACAGCTATTCAAAGCCACTTGTCATGAGTATTTACGCTCTTATGCCTATGGCTGAATTCCCAGGCTCTTATCCGGCATCCTTCATTTTGTAGTTTACACTTTTTGGCTACCAACTTAAAGCGGGACAATTCGTAGGGTGGGCACTGCCCACCATCAATGAGCGATCTGCGTAGATTGGTGGGCAATGCCCACCCTACTGT
>JGI24025J20009_10003315_pt1 | contig 11042 bp, 7 predicted proteins | sample Cruoilmetagenom3_FD_20009 | JGI IMG/M metagenome (IMG submission 20009) | reverse complement strand
ATCTACAGTGCGGAAGAACGGACGTCATGTGCTCGATGCGATTCAGGATGCGCTTAGAGGGGATCCGTTCATTCCATCCGGCTGTGTAGGTGAGTAGTTACAAGGAAAGGAGGTATCAAATGACGAAATCTGGAAATTCTTAAGATGTCTTGTTGTTATTCACTTCGATTTGGAAAATGCTGGCAGCAGCGATTCGGTTTACTGCTGGAACCGCTTACTTGACCAACTCGAAAACAGAGATGAAGGGCAGGCGAAATCACTTTTCAATACTCTAACTTCTATTGTTGTAAAATACACTCGCTCCGCAGGTTCTATTGATACAAGTACTTTAAGAGCAGAGATTCCCGGCTCGATAGCTCTTAAAGACCATCCAAATTTTACATCGGATATTGCCAGCTTGAGAAAGCATACAGATAGAGTGTTAGAGTCTATTCACGACAACATTGGTGACAAGGTTCAACTACCACGAACGGAACTACTCGATCAGATAGAAACGAATATTAAGGAGAATGAGGTTGTTGCCATCACTGGGGAACCGATGATGGGTAAATCAGTATTGCTCAAGCTGTTGGCAAACCGATTGAGATCAGAAGGAGCGATAATTGCCCTCTCTGTTGAAAGACTTTCTGGCACAACAGCAGAAAATTTCTTGCACAACATCCACATTAAAAATGACTTCCAAAGCATCTTATTTTCCATGGGAACGGCTCCGCTCCGCTGCATCCTGATCGATGGATTGGAGCGCGTTAGAGGTGACGAAGACAGAAGAGGTATTTTGAATGATTTGATCATCGAAGTCCGCAAATACAACAGATCTGTTCTATCAAAGGGCGGGCATCAGGATAATTGCTGGAAAATCGTTTTTGCATGCAGAGAGTTAGACGCTACAGATGTTTTACGGCATTTGGAAACACGAAAGAACCTTGATGATAACTCTTTGGAAATGGTTAAAATCGGATCCCTGAGCGATGATGAAGTTGCGGAAGTGGTAGACCAATTGCCCCAGCTAAAAAAACTTGCGTCACAAGGACACTTGAAAGAAATTCTTTCGTTCCCTCTGGTATTGGATATATTGACCCTTCCGGATATTTCACTCCCGTCCGAAGGGATTCCTCCAGTACTAACTGAAACTTGGCTTTTGGATTGGTTTTGGAAGGAGGTTGTTCGGTTAGGTGGCGAGTTACGACCGGGCAAGGGAAAGCCTGACACGCGAGAGCGATTACTGATTCGTATCGCAAGGCAAGCAGTGGGCGGTGATGATTTCATAACTGTGAGTGACGATATGGATTTTGAAGCAGTTTCAGGATTGGTTTCGGATAGACTCATAATCAGGGAAGATAACCATATCCGATTCGCTCATGATGTCTATGAAGATTGGGCTTTAGCACTTCTATTGAAACACAATAATCGAGACATTCCAGAATTTTTAACCGAGATTGGTGAGCCACTTCGTTTGGTGAGAGCTTTTCGCCTGTATGCTTCCGGACTTTTAGAGGTTAAGCAGTCACCAGAGACTTGGCTAAATCTTTTGGCTGCTTTAGAGGGCAAACACACTCTTTCTCCTCGCTGGTATCAAATTGCATTGATTGCACCACTGTTCTCCCCCTTATTAAATGAAATATTGCCGCAAATACAATCATGCTTGCTTGAGAACGATGCGGCACTGTTAAGTAAATTTTTGAAGGCGTTGAGGACGATCTGTGTCCAACCAAGTCCAATGGCATATACTGCCTTTGGTGATTTGCCGCCAGCAGAACTCGAAAAATATCTTGCTTACTGGACGATACCAATTTGGGAACAATGGGCCCCAGTTATTCAATTGGTATTGCAAAATCCAAGTGCAATCAATGATGAAGTTGCACTTGAATTCGCATACATTGCTGAAAAATGGATGACAAATACTGAGAAAGATCAATTATTCCGCAAGGAGATAGCAAACCTTAGTTTAAAAATACTCGATGATGGTTTGTTACAGAGTTATAAAGACGAGCCCAGAAACCAGTATATCAAATCCGTTATTAGAGCGGCTAATTGTTTCCCTGATCGGGTTGACAATTTCGTTAAGCAAAATGCGTTGAGGGATGTAGAGAATGCAAACTATGGTTTCGAAGAACTCATTCTCAACGATGGGTGGATCCCGCTTTGCAAGCATCTCCCGAAAACTGCTGTAGAATTGCTCGAATCTATCTTATGTGAAAAATTAGAACCTGATGGATTTGGAAGCTACCACCATCTATTTAGGGATTTGGGGATTGGATTCACAAGATGGCACCCCCCGACATATCTGAAAGGACCGTATATTGGTTTACTGAGATTGCACCCGGATGAAGGTTTGGAACTTATCCACAGAGTTACAAACCATGCAACCAGATGCTGGAAAATGGGGAAAGAATTGGACTTTGGCAAAGGAAGAAAGCCAATACCGCAGATGATCTGGCTTAAGAATGGGGCTATTGAAGTTTGGGGTGACGAACCTGTTTACTGCTGGTATAGATACCCAAGTGTAGCACCGGACGCCATCACTTGTTCATTGATGGCTCTTGAATATTGGATGAATGAACAGTTAAAGAATGGTGCCGATCCACAAGAACTGTTTGAGAGAGTTTTACAAGATACGAAATCAGTAGCCGCGGTTGGTGTCTGTTCATCCGTGGCATTGGCGAACGCAGAGATATGTCGAGAAGCAATAATCCCAATGCTTGAAAATCCTGCCTTTTGGATGATGGATATTTACCGATTCGCTCAAGATGTACTGGGCCCAGGTTCTGCCAATATGTTTTCAACTTATTCCTCGTTGGGAACTAATAAAGCAGACCATAAAATCTTACTCGATCTCGCCAAACAACCCCATCGCAAATTTGATATACAAAGTTTTGTTCTTCCTATCTTACTATCCGGATCTGAAAATTCCCGCCAGCGGCTCCAGAATGCGATGCGGGCTTTTCCAGGCAATCCTCCTTTTTTGTATGAGGCTGAGAAGAAAGATGATTTCATAGTCCATGAAAGAATCGAAACTTGTAAGATGTGGGCAGCACAAGCGGAACGGGAAAATTATGAGAATGTTGAAACTGAAGTGGGAGGGCAGATCGGGATTCGGTTCAAACTTCCAGCAGAATTGGAAAAGGAACGGAAAGAGAAATCAAAACCTGCTGAAGATCTAATTAAGTTTTGCGGTCTTCAAGGCTGGTCAATGAATCCCATAGATAACGGTGAGATCGGTCAAACATTTACCATTCAGTCCGCAATGGAATATGCTCAAGAGTTGGTTCGTCAAGATGATCCATTATATCAACCTATGAACTTCCTTGAATATTCAGAACAACGAGCGAATACTATCGCTGCTTTTGCAGCAGCTTTGGTGATACATCAGTGGCAATGGATCGAGAAGAACGATTGGGCTTTATGGTGCAGAAAACAACTACTAATTGCTGCTAAACGACCCGAACCACCTGTGAGACTTCATGATGAAGTCTCGAGGAATTTAATGAGTTACAGGAGATCCGCAGCTAGTGCTTTGCCGATCCTTCTCCTAAAATGTCCGAAAGACAGAAAAATTCGAAAAGCGATATTTGCTTTGACCTTGTATAGAAATGATGAAGTCAGAGCTTACCTATTTAACGGACTTAAAACACTGTGGGCGACAGACCAAAAAACAATATGGAAATGCATTGATACTGTTATAAAATCCTCGCGTACATGTCCGAAACCCATCAGAAATTGTACACCCACTGAAATAGATTCACACCATCTTCAGTCTATTCTCTATTGTCTCCCATCAGACGTTCAAATCACCGAGATACCATCATCAAACAAACTTGTTGATTTTCTGGAAGAGCTTCTGCTATTTACGATTAACACTTACATCCACTTTGAGAACGAGGACAAACATTATGATGAATTGGATCATAACGATTGGAATCGTCTCTTCTTCCCAATTATCGCCAATGCTTTGTTACAACTGCCTCAAAATGTTGCAGAACCTAAGTTATTAGATCCGATAATGACTAACTGGGAACGATCACCAGCGATGATGAAATGGCTATTGCGAGGGGTTGTCTGGATTAAACCCCAATCCGAACTTGAAGATAGGTTCATTGAAATATGGCTTGACGTAGGCAACCATGTGTTGGCATCAGCTCACAACAATATACTTGGATATCACCCCAATAATGAAATGAGAGATATACTTGGCTTACTCATTTTCGTTGACCCCACAGGAATAGTACCTAACGTTCGAGAATGGGCGCCAATGAAGAAAATGACATCGTTTATTAGTCGCTGGTGTGATACTGTGGGGCATCGCCCAGACTGTTTTTCAAGCTTAGTCAGACTTCTTAAAGAGGGTGGATTTGACCTTATTCCTGAATTTGGTATTAGTTGGCTCTATAATTGCATCCGTAAGGCAGATGACCATAAAAACTTTTTCGAAAGAAGTGGAACCACTGGTTCACTCGCTGAACTTCTTCATGATTCGTGGTCAAAACAAGAACAGTCTATCAAACAATATCCAGAAAGACTCAAACATTTTGCATTCATAGTAGATCAAGTGGCAGAACAAGGCGAAAGTATTGCTGTTCGGCTTCAATCACGATTACAGGAGGGTATTTATGATAAATAAAACGGGCGCATTTCATATGACGTGTGATTTGCAGCTTACGTTTCGCACAAAGCCTGTGGATGTTCACCCACAACCACACCCCCAAAACACAATAACCACCCACACCAACGGAGCTGACCCCAAATGCCCAGACGCACCAGAAAACCCGAAAAGAAACCGATCGACTAATACGACCACAAGGAAGCCAGCCGCGCCAACAACCCCCCGGTCAGGCTGACAACTCATGAGACTGACCGAGTGACCGACTCAGCCCGCCTGATCGTTCCTGATGTCACGGATACGCTTCTTTCGGAGATGGTCTCAAAGATCGTGAAACACTTCCATCCGGATAAGGTGATTCTCTTTGGCTCAAGGGCATGGGGAGAGCCAACAAGAGTGAGCGATCTGGATATTCTGGTCGTAATGGATCTTGAGGGCTCTCCCATCCGCAAAGCATCAGAGATTTCAAGGATTGTGAGACCCAAATTCCTGCCAATGGATATTATTGTACGCACGCCCGATGAAATATAACACAGGATCGGGATTGGAGATCCGTTCATCAAAAGGATTATGAACAAGGGGAAGGTGCTGTATGAATGAAGAACTGGTCAAAGAGTGGACTAAAAAAGCAGAAGAAGATTGTTTGGCGGTTGAAGAGCTCTACAAGATATCGGTCAGGCGATTTGCTGCAATAATATGCTTTCATGCGCAGCAGTGCGCCGAGAAATATCTCAAGGCGTTGCTCATATCCTACAACATCGAACCACCGCGGACTCATTCGCTGGAGACGCTGCTTGATTCGATAGTCGATAACGTACCCGAACTTGAGCAATACCGGGACATGCTCACAGGTCTCACACCGTACAGCGTAGAGTACCGCTATCCGGGTGTGGCGGCAACATCAGACGATGCCGAATATTGTGTTGAAACCGTGTGAGAACTGCGTAAAGCATTCAACGGTATAATAAAATCGTAACTAACTGAATTTATGAAGGTGATGCAATGACCCAAGCACAGATCGACCTCCCAAAAGAAGAGATCGCCGAGTTCTGCAAGAAATGGGGGGTCCATGAGTTCTCATTCTTCGGCTCAGTGCTCACAGACGACTTCCGACCCGATAGCGATATAGACGTACTCGTCACCTTTGAGGAGGATTCGAAACATACGTTATTCGATCTCGTGCACATGGAGGACGAACTCAAGCAGATATTCGGACGTGAGGTAGACCTGTTGACGCGACGGGGCGTGGAGCAGAGCCGGAACTACATCCGCCGCAAGTCAATCCTCTCGTCACTGGAGCAGTCTATGTCTCGTGATATGGCATATCTCCTCGATATCCTTCTCGCGGCTAAGGATGCCAGAGATTTCACGGCAGGGCTCGATAAGGCTGCTTTTCTCTCCGACCGAATGCCAGTACGCAGTAACCTACTGTCTGGAAGTGATCGGTGAGGCTGTTAAGCGGTTATCTGATGAGTGCCAGAGTACGTATCCGGATATTCCATGGTCAGCGATGGCGCGGATGCGTGATCTGCAGATCCCTGCTGATGACAATGTGAATTTGAACGATGTCTGGGATACGGTTCAGGATGACGCGCCCGTTTTGATCTCCGGACTCGAGCGAATCGTTCCACCAGAGGATGAGATATGAAATCCGCAATCGACCAACTGATCATCAATTCCCATATATGGGGACAGAGCAATACATGAGCTTGTGACCGCGAAACTCGCTTTCCCGCACTCGAAGCAGGTAGGCGCCCTGCAGGATTGCCCGGGAGGGTGGCAATTGCGCGATAGTATGAATGAGAAAAACGGATATGCTAAATAATATGTGGCAAACAGATAACCCTCAATCTGTGTAATCTGTGTAAATCAGTGGTTGGTAATGGTTTTTAGCCACAGATTAACGCTGATTCCACTGATTTCATCCACATGTTACCCGAGCATGTACGGAAAAACGGAGAGATAAGACATGAAAACAATAAAAAAGGTTCTTGAGGAGTTTCTGGAGGAGCAGCAAGCTCGCCTGAAGCCAAGAACGTATAGCGGGTACGAGTATGCGATAGAGCTCTTCGAGGATTACTTAAACGGCTATGCGTACCAATATCTGGACGAAGATGACAACAAACTCTTTGATAAACTCTATGATGAGGGGGATAAGGAGTTTTGTGAAATATTCGGACCTGATAAAATCGGACCATACGAAATTGGTGATTTCCTTGATGACTTCATGATCCGGAAGGTGGCAGGCAGCAAGGATTTTATGAAAACGGTCGGCAGGGTCATGCGGAAATTTGTTAAATGGATGAAGGAGAAGGGATATATGGATGAGGAAGAGTACGGGATTTCCGCTGAGGTCGTTGACGAACTTAAAGACGAACTGCCCGCGGTGACGGAACTATCTGATTTGATCTATAATTACATCGGGGACAATCCGCCCGGAGATGTTACCGAAACCAGAGATGGGTATTTCACGGTGACAAAGATTAAACCCGGTAAATTGTGGCTCGGGGACTATATGGGGTCTAAAGAAAATATAGGTCCGGTCATCGTCTCTGATGAGATCAGTTCGAGCTGCAAGGTTGGGTGGACGATCTGTCTTGAGATGGGCAGAACCGGTAAGGGCTGGGAGATGATGGGAAGCGGAAATGTTTATCCGAGCTAAGTGGTATGGTGACAAAACCGGAACTCCTCGCCCCGGCAGGCAACAACGAATCCCTCCTCGCTGCTGTTGAGAACGGCTGCGACGCAGTCTACCTCGGAGCAACTACGCTCTCCGCAAGAGCGTCTGCCGCCAACTTCACGCCCGACGAACTTGCAGACGCAATCGATTATGCGCATCTCCGGGGCGTTAAGGCGTACGTCGCGGTAAACACGCTCGTAAAGGATAGCGAGACCAACGATGCTGCGGATCTGCTGCGCCACCTGGACGAATCGGGCGCGGATGCCGTGATCGTGCAGGACATTGGGCTGCTCTCGATGGCGCGGTCGCTTGCACCCGATCTTCCGATCCACGCAAGCACCCAGATGACGGTGCACAACAGCGAAGGCGCGGGGTTTCTGCAAGATATGGGTGTTAAGAGAGTCGTGCTCGCACGAGAGATGACGCTTGATGAGATCAAGCAGGTGCGGCAGAATACCGATCTCGAGATCGAGATATTCGTGCATGGTGCGCTCTGCATCTCGTATTCAGGACAGTGTCTCATGAGCAGCATGATCGGCGGACGGAGCGGGAATAGGGGAGTCTGCGCCCAGCCGTGCCGGAAGCGGTACCGGTTACGAACCCTGCCCGGTGGGCGTGATGTGAAGACTGACGGCGGGTACCTGTTAAGTCCGAGAGACCTGAACACGAGCCGGATTCTTCCGGAACTGATCGAGGCAGGGATCGATTCGTTCAAGATCGAGGGGCGTCTCAAGCGAGCCGAATACGTGGCTTGCGTGACCCGGATATACCGCGGCTTGATCGATCGATACATAAAAGACCCGCCCGGGTACTTTGTTTCAGATGAGGAGTCCCGGTCTCTTGCGCAGGTCTTTAACAGAGGTTTTACGGCAGGATATCTCACAGGAAACCCGCGTGGCAAACTGATGAGCCGCAGGCGTCCGCACAATCGTGGAATCCCCATCGGAACAGTCATCGGATGCGACCGGACGCGTCTCCGCATAAGACTCTCAGGCACGCTCTGCATTGGAGACGGGATCGGTGTCACAGGTGCCGCAGGGGTGGGGGCTAAGGGTGATGGGGTGGGCGAGGGTGCGGGTGTGGATGGCGACGGTTCTGGCACGATCGTCCACCGGATGTATGCAGGCGGCAGGCAGGTGGATCACGCCGGCAACGGCACGGTTGTCGATATACCAACTCCGTCAGACGCGCAGGTGCGTGCCGGGAGTGCTGTCTATAAGACGTTTGATAAGCCGCTTATGGATTCGCTCAGGAGTTCGTTTACATCCCCCGTCCCCCTGCGGAGGATTCCTGTCACCATCACCGCAGAAGCCGCGGTCGGCTCACCGCTCGGACTGCGGATCGAGGATACTGACAACAACGCGGTCTATGTACACTCGGAGTACGTGATCGAGCGTGCGGTCAGCAGACCAACGACAGGGGAAGAGATCGTACGGCAGCTTGCAAAACTTGGGAACACGGTTTTTGAGGCGTCCGAATCTGATATCGATCTCCGGATCGAGGGCGGGGGCGACATATTCATCCCGGTCAGCCAGTTAAACCGCGTCAGGAATGACGCTGTATCGCGGCTTGCTGATGCACGGATAGCCAGAGGTAGGCGCGGTGCCCGTGCCCGGCATCGGCACGACCGTTCCGCGGATGCCGCCGGGATCATGCGAACCACAGAGCCGCGGGCGCAGATCGCGGACGCCGCAAAAACATCATCGCCTGCCGCCGTATCGCTCGCGGTCAGTGTGAATGGCATGGACGGCGTGAGGAGCGCAATCGCTGGCGGCGCAGACGTGATCTATCAGGGCGGCGAGAGGTACCGGGAGGTGGGGGCAGATGCGGAAGCGGAAGCGTTCGACCTCGAGACTGCGACCCGGTATGTGCACCAGAGCGGACGCAGGATCTACCTGAACACGCCCCGGATCGCCAGTGACTCGCAGATGCGCGGTGTGGCAGATGCCATGTCCGGAGCCATCCGATTCGGCGCAGACGGCGTGCTGGTGTCCAATCACGGCGCATTCAGACTCGCGGAAGAGATGGGTCTTGATATAATTGTGGATAGTCCGCTCAATGTCTTTAACCGGATGTCGCTTCGATTCTGGACGGAACGCGGTGCAGAACTGGTTACGCTATCGCCTGAACTCACGCTTGCAGAGATTCGCGAGATTGCAAAGTACGGTGCGGTCGAGTGCATCGTGCACGGGCGGCTCACGCTCATGGAATCAGAGCACTGCGTGGTTGGTGGGATACTTGGTGGCGCGGATTCCTGTACTGCGCCGTGCGAGGATGGTGGGTTTGAACTGGTGGATGAGAAAGGGTATGTATTCCCGCTTCAGATGGATACGGACTGCAGGATGCATCTTCTGAATTCAAGCGAACTCTGTATGCTTGATCACATCCCTGCTATTGTCAGAGCCGGCGTTTCGAGTATCAGGATCGAGGCGAGGGGTGCCGAGTGTGCCCGCGTCAGGGAGATCACGCGGTTGTACCGGGCTGCGCTCGATGGATGCTCTGCGAGGGGTGGCGGGGTTCGAATGACATGTAAGGACGTAACAGGGGAATACACAACAGGACACTACAGGAGAGGAGTTTTATGAGAATATTCCGGTTACATCATTTCATGCAGCTTCTGCATAGCACGGCGATGGAACCGTCGGATATGCCCGGTAAACGTGCCTGAATACTTCATCGGTTATTGTGTTCACATCATCAGTAGTGTAACTCTTCACTGGCAACCCCGTTTTGTCGCTCCAGAGGAAATTGCGAATAGTCCCCCGCACAGAGTCGCGTGTTGCCTCCTTGTCACGCCAGTGATCGACCCGGAGTTTCTTCGCCTTTAACTTTCGCAGCAGACCAACAGCAACAGCCTTGATCCGCTTGATTTCGGATGCGCTGAGATTCTGCTTTTTTAAGAGATCGAAAATTGCCAGCGACTCCTCATCCAGTCCTTCGCGTACTGCCCGGCTTTCTTCCTCATCCAGCTCCTGAACCAGTTTGAGCAAGGCAACGAAAGTCTGCTCGATGGTTACCTGATCTTTTTCGCGGTTGTATTCTGCAACAATCTCTTCGTAGTGCTGCTGGAAGTCGGTTCGTAGTGGGTTCTGGTTCAACAGCCGTTGCAGCCGTTGCTCGACGACGTGTCTTAAGTTCTGGACTGTGGTATTCTTTCTCGGGCTCTGTTCAAACTCCCGCTTCAGCCTGTCAAAGTCGATCTTGCTGATGTCATAAGGGTCATGTTTTTCGGTCACTCCGTCGGCGGTTGTCTCGATCGCCTCGTCTAACACCTGATGCAACTGTTGAATAATGTCCGTGATGTCGGCTTGCTCCCGGTCATGCTGCAAGCTCTTGTAAACGATGTTGATCGCGTCCCGATCAGCCCGGTGCGCGTTGACGCCCCGGACGTTGATGCATGCCTTGAACTTCTTGAACACCTCGCGGCACATCACCTCGAAGCGCTTGCGAGTTTCATCGTTTACGTTTGCCGCCTCTTTGCATGCCACGATGGCGGCGTTGCGCTTAAAGCCAGTCGTCCGGATAACATCGTCAAGTGTTGCGCTACGCTCGTCGAGAAACGCACGCACGAACGCAATCGTCTCGGCGAGGTCTGCCAACAGCTCCTCCTCCGGCTTTGCCGGATCGATCTCACCGCCCGGACCGCCTACCTCTGTACCTGCGAATGTCGCAAGAGCCTTACGCAGGTGTTTGAGAATGCCGCAGTAATCGACGATCAGGCCGTTGTTCTTACCCTCGTGCACGCGGTTGGCGCGGGCGATCGCC
>JGI24025J20009_10003313_pt1 | contig 11045 bp, 13 predicted proteins | sample Cruoilmetagenom3_FD_20009 | JGI IMG/M metagenome (IMG submission 20009) | reverse complement strand
AGTAAGACGGGAAGCATCTTCCAATACTCTCATTTTATCTTTAGAAGTAATCAGTTTATCTTCTTTTTTTATTTTTATAAGACCTCGATGATCTTTGCCTTCAATATGACTTCCGGCGATACTTGCCCACCCTTGTTTTACTTTCAGACCAGCATCAAACTCTGCCTCTCTTAATGCTTTCCTGATGGCATGGGAGGTTCTTTCAATATCAATAACCATCCCTTTGCTTAGCCCATAGGAAGGAGTCTTCCCTATCCCCACAATTTTAATTTTCTTATCTTTTACCTTAGCAATAAGAACACAAATTTTTGTAGTTCCAATATCTACCCCTACTATTAAATCCGCCTTTTTTTCCATTGCTAAGCCAGCTACTTTACTTTATTACTACTTGACGATTAAATCGTAAGTCTACATATTTAATTCTTCTTTTCTCTACGAAAATAGAGGGAAGATAAGAAAGATATTCTAAATATGTTCCTTTGCCTAAATATACTTTGATTCCCCCTGAAAGGTATCCTAATATATTATTAATGTTTTCTATATTCACTTCTGAAAAGTTTATCCCCACTTCTTGAGCATACTTAACAATTTTTATCCCTGTTTTTATTCTTTCTTCATCTGATAATGTGCTAACTCCATTAATTTCTGGCAAATCCTGTAATTTTTTTGCTTTACCGATAACTACTCCATCTTCATCTACCTCGAAAAGCACTTTCTTATAAATAAGATAAGCATAAGGTTTTCTTTCCTCCACATGGATAAGCACTTTGGAAGGAAGCAATCTCTTTATGATAACTTTCTTAACTTTTGGTTTTGAGCTTATTCTTTTCTTTACAGCCTCTGGATTTAGCTGAAAAATAGATTTATAAAGAGGAATGTTTGCCCATTCTAATATTGTTTCTTCTGAAAGTTTTTCTCTTCCTTCGACTTGAATCTCCTTAATTTGAAAATAAGAAACGCTCATAATGAATTTAGTTATAACTATTCCTAAAATAACAATTAAAAAAATAAGAATTGCATTTTTCATCCTAACTCAACTATATTATCTCTAACTCTGTCTCCATAATGATACCAAATTTTTCCTTAACCTTCTTTTGCACTCCTTCAATTAACCTGATTATATCCTCAGCAGTAGCTTCGCCTTTATTAATTATAAAATTGGTATGATGGGAGGAAACTTCAGCATCGCCTATTCTCATTCCCGCACACCCTACTTGTTGAATAAGAAAACCGGCTGAATAAGAAGAAGGATTTTTAAATATGCATCCAGCAGAAGGAAAAGAAAGGGGCTGAGACAACATCTTTTTTCTCTTTATTTCTCTTAACTTACTGAATATTTTATCTTTTTCCCCGGGAGATAACCTTAATTTTGCCTCTATTAATACCCAATCTTTTCTTTTCATAAATATACTTGTCCGATAATCAAATTTTATCTCTTTATTTGAAAGAACCAGATCATTATTATTTTTATCCATCGCTTTTACTGATAAAATTTTTTCAGATATACTCTCACTAAAAGCACCGGCATTTCTCACTATAGCTCCACCCACTGTTCCCGGAATCCCTGCTAAGAATTCTAATCCACTCAAACCTTTCTTGAGAGTAAAGTCTATTAAATTAGATAAATCTATTCCCGCTCCTACCTTTATTTCCTCCTCGTGATTTTCTATTTGCTTAAATGAAGACCCTAACTTGATTACTATTCCCCTAATACCTTTATCTTTAACTAATAATTTAGTTCCATTGCCTATAATAAAAGGATGAATTTTTCTCTCTTTGCAAAAAGACAAGACTATCTTAAGGTCATCTTTGTCCTCCGGAGTAACAAATAAGTCAACCTCCCCCCCTGTTTTTAAAGATATCAAATCCCTCATTTGTTGGTGTGGAACTACCTTACCCTTAATTTTTAATTCTTCTTTTTCGCATAAGGCCATACCTAATTCCTTTTATCTTATCAATTTTTTTTATTTTAACCCAATATCTAAAGAAGTCAAGTCTTGACTTTTATATTAAAGGGTAATAAAATACCAAAAAGAGGAAAAATAATGGAAAATGAAAAAGAAATTAGAAAAGAATTAACTCTTTACGGAAAAAAATTAGTAGAAAAAAATCTAGTATTTGCTGGAGGAGGAAATATTAGCACTCGAGAAAAAAACTTTATTTACCTTTCCCCTAGCGGACTTGCCCTGGATGAAATTAGTGAAAATCAATGGATAAAAGTAGATTTGACTACGGGAAATATAATAAATTCTTATTTAAAACCTACCTGTGAAATAGAGATGCATCTTGCCTGTTATAGGTCCCGCCAGGATATTCAAGCTGTAATCCACACTCATCCTCCTTATGTTATTGGGGTAACTTCAGTAGATATTCAAATTGAACCTATATTTCCTGATTTTGTTGCTTATCTTGGAAAAAAAGTCCCCCTTCTTGATTATATTGTTCCTGGAGGAGAAAAATTAGCCAGAGCGGTAGAGAAACTTATAAATGATTATAATGTTATCTGTCTAAAAAATCATGGAGTTATTGCTGTAGGTTTACATCTCAAGGAGGCGTTTTACCGCACTATAGTAATAGAGGAAGCAGCTAAAATTTTATTCATTGGTAAAACATTAGGGTCTCCTCATCTTTTTACACAAAGAGAGATAGAAGAGATAGAAAATCTTCCTGCAGAGACTTATCGGCAAAAAATATTAAAGGATTACAAATAACAAAAGATGAAATCGTACTCATTTTATACTGAGTTAATAAAAGGGCTATGGAAAGAGAATCCTACTTTTGTCCAGCTTCTGGGAATGTGTCCTACTCTAGCGGTAACTAATTCTTCTCTCAATGGTCTTTCTATGGGATTAGCAGTAACCTTTGTATTAATATGTTCAGAATTAACTATTTCTTCCATTAGAAAATTTATCCCCCGAGAAGTAAGAATAGGTATTTTTACTATTATTATTGCTACCTTTGTAACTATAATTGATTACTTCCTTAAAGCTCAATATCCTACAATTAGTAAAGCTTTGGGCCCTTATGTTCCTTTAATTGTAGTAAACTGCATAATTTTGGGAAGACAAGAAGTTTTTGCTTCTAAAAACCCCGTAAATCTTTCTTTAGCTGATGCTTTAGGAATGGGAATGGGATTTACAGGAGCTCTAACTATTTTAGGAAGTATCCGAGAACTATTAGGTTCTGGGTCTTTATTTGGTTATGAGATACTGGGAAATTGGTTTAGACCCTGGGTGATTATGATTCTCCCTCCCGGTGCTTTTCTTACTCTGGGAATCCTCATAGGAATAATAAACACTTTCTTTAAAAAAGAGAAAAACCGATAAATAATTTAGAAAAACTTCTTTAGAGAAGAAACAAATTTTTCCCTTCCTAATTTCTGAAGATAAGGGTATTTTTCAAGGTAAAGGTAGGGAAACAAAAATCTTTTTATCTTTTCTTTAAAATCTTCTGAAGATGTAAGGAGACGAGTTTCCTCTCTTAAAAGAGAAGCTTCCTTTAATGCCTCACTCAAACTAATATAATAATCATTTTTTCTATTCCTGAGTTGCAGTTGCTCTGAAATATAAAGACAGATATCTCCCGAAGTAACATTTTTAAACTGATTGACTATTTTTTCTTTCTCTATTGTTATTCTAAGAGGTTGGTATATATCATAAAACCAATAGTAGGCTGATTCTTTAAAAGTTATCTTTTTATCTTTATTCTTTTTAAGGTAAAAATAATGATTTCTTATCTGAGAGATGGCCTTTTTATACTCAGCCGGCCTTGAGAAATTTACTTTTTCTAATCCTGTCTCATATTCAAAATCCAATTTTGCATAATAAAGAATATTCTCTAAGGAATCTTTCGGAGGTAAGTATTCAATAATATGAGCCTCAAGGTATTTTTTTCCAAGTTCTTTAGCGGCGGCAACACGATGATGACCATCTACTACATAATACTCATCTTTAACTTTATATAATTCTATAGGGGATAGGCTTATGCCCAATTTTAAAGCAGACTTTGCTGAATTTAATCTCTCTTGCGTGTTCTCTCTTTGAGGTCTAAAATCAATATTGAAATCTACCGATCTCCCCACACTCCCAACTATCTTACTTATTTCCACCATTTTAATGCCTTTATCCACCTGGTAAAGTAAATTTTGCTTTCGAGATTCTTCGCCAAAGCATTTAAGGAGTGATTTCTTTTTTCTTTGAAACAATTTTTTCTTCCTCCGCTCTTCAAAATTCGTTTCCAGAATATAATATCCACAACTATTTACAACTTTCGTTTTATCCATTAAATCTACTCGCCTTTTCTTCCCGTAGCCACTACAACCAACATGACCATGAATAAAATAAAGTGGTTTATACTTAAAAATTAACTCCCGAAAGGATTCAAAACCTTGATGACAGGGATCTTCCCCTTCATGAATTCCCTTAGGAGAAGAATGTGTTAAAACAATATCTACTCCTTTTTTAAGCCAAATGAGAAAACTTAATCTCCTTATTTTCCTGTGCATCTGTTTTTCAGTATATTCTACTCCCTTACCTCCATACCATATAGAGCCTTCTAACCCCAATATCCTCATCCCTCTAAACACTGCTACATGAGCATCAATATTTCTGCATCCCTCAGGAGATCTAAAGGTATAAATAGCATCATGATTCCCTCTCACATAAAATAAAGGTTTCTTAAACTTCTCCGCTAAAAAGGAAAGGTGTTCAGGTTCTATATCCCCACTGGAGAGGATCAAATCTATCCCTGGAAATTCCTCAGGGGTGAAAAACTGGTAAGGTAACGAAAATTCTTCATCACCGACTATTAAAATTTTCATTTAATAATCCTTTTTATAATCCAACGATCTTTTGCCTCATTCAATTCGGTTTCCTCAATTTTATTTCACTTTATCAAAAAGTCAACAAGCCGCGCCGGGTCATATAAAATGTTACCGAAATATGATATAATGCTCCTTGATTAAATTAAAACATCAAGGAGAAAAGGATGATGGATATGCATTCAAGAAACCAATACCTCAAAGTACTGCAAGAAAGATACTTTATGGCAAAGACAAAAAAAGAGAAATCTTCCGTTCTGAATGAATATTGTGAGAATACTGGACAGACCAGAAAATATGCCATCAAAAAGATAAACTCTCATATTTTTTCAATACCCAAGAAAAGAAGAAAGAAGCACATCTACGATGGCTATGTAAGGACAGCTTTGGTAAAGTTATGGGAAATCTTTGATTATCCCTGTGGACAAAGATTGGAGCCAATGTTAAAGAGAGAAGTGAATAGATTAAGAAAGTTTGGAGAGCTTTTGATCCCGGATGAGGTTGCAGAAAAACTAAAGAAAATCAGTCCCAAAACAATCGATCGAGCCCTTAAGCATCAAAAGGAAGTTATGCATTTAAAGAGAAAGCACCATAGAGGAAACAATCCCCTTATTTATCAGAAGGTACCAATTAAAGCAGGTGGCTGGGATAGATCCTTAGTTGGACAGGTGCAAATAGATTTGGTTGAGCACTGTGGACAATCTGCTTCTGGACTATTTATAAATAGTGTAAGTTGTGCTGAGATTGCTACAGGGTGGTGGGAAGGAGAGGCAGTAATGGGCAAAGGTCAGGAAAGAACATTCAATGCCTTAACTAACATAAGAAAAAGAGCACCTTTCAGCTGGTTAGAGATGCACTCGGATAATGATAAGGCATTTATCAACTATCACCTGGTAAGATATGCTGAGGAAGAGGGAATTGGATTTTCCAGATCAAGAGCCTATAAAAAAAATGATAACTGCTTCGTTGAACAAAAGAACTCAACCCATGTTAGAGCTACATTTGGACATCTGCGTTATGATACAGATAAAGAGAATGAGATTATCAATGATCTTTATCGAAATGAGTTAGGGCTGTATAAGAACTTCTTTCAACCAGTTATGAAGCTAAAGCAGAAGATAAGAATTAAGGGAAAGATTTACAGAAAGTACGATGTTCCTAAAACTCCTTATCAGAGATTAATTGAATCAGGTCAGATTTCCGAGGAAACAAAAAAGGAACTACAGGATCTTTACCAAAGTCTCAATCCTGCACAGTTAAAGAGAAAGATCGATAAAAAGATTCATAAGCTCTTTGAAGATTATGAAGAGAAAAATGGGAGAGGTGAAATTTCCCCTTTTAAAAAACAAGTGCCTCATGTAGACGCGGAAAGTTACATTTTAAATGACTTAACAACCCCTACTTCGGTTACATAGTTAAATGACTTGACACGCAAGCCAAAGCTGCAAAAATTTTTCCAGTAGCTTTCAAAATCCCCCCTACTAAAATCTTGCGCCATAAAGACCTGGCAGCCACTCTTTGTCCAGGAAAGTGTTTTGATTTATCAGGGATTTGTTGGTGATGAACTGATCCAGATATTTGGTAGATTGACAAGAAAATCCAAACAAAGAAAGAAAATCCAAACACTTGACAAATTTCAGAATTAGATTAATTAATATTCTAGTTCGTATGTTCAATTTTTGAAAATGCGAAAAAGGAGAAAAAAGTGAGAAGCCTACCCCAAAAATTTAGAGTCCAAGTAATAATCGAACCTGATGCTGATGGATTTCATGCCTATTGTCCTACCCTCAAAGGTTTACATGTTGGTGGCGATACAAGAGAAGAAGCTTTAAAAAATGCTAAGGATGCGGTAATAGTTTATCTAAGAGCTTTTATTAAACACAATCATTCCATTCCAATAGGTAGTATTGAGGTCCCGAGTAATAACACTCATGAGATTGAAGCGGATACTAAAGAATTAGCATTAACAAAATCATGAACTTTCCCAAAAATGTCTGGGATCAACTCAAGAACATATCTATTAATGAATTGATTTCTGCATTAAAAAAGGATGGATGGGACCCAGATGAAAAAGCAAGTGCTGTGCAAGCTTGGGTTCATCCTGACGGCAGAATTGTAACAATTCATTACCATCCAAGAAAAACCTTTGGTCCGAAATTACTCAAAAAATTACTCACCGATATAGGTTGGACAATAAAGGATATGAGAAGATTAAAACTGATTTAATACTATAACTTCTCCATTGCTCCCCTGAAAATATACAGGGTTATTCTACTTTCGGCCACAAATAATATTTCCCTTGGTAGAAATAGGATAGAGGGATATCCCCCTCAGTTTTCGTTTGTCTCTTCTGAAAATTCATGCTCCTTTTTTATTTTCTCCCTCAACCCCTTCCCTGCTTTAAATTTAGGCACCTTTTTAGCTGGAATTTGGATAGCTTCTCTTGTCCGAGGATTTACTCCTCTTCTTGCTTTTCTCTCTATTACCTGAAAAGTGCCAAAGCCGACTAAAGTAATCTTCTCTCCTTTAGATAAAGTCTTTTGAATAGTATCAGTCACAGCATCAATAACATTCCCGGTATCCTTTTTAGTTAACCCTGTTTTATTATTTACCTCTTCTATTAGTTCTGCCTTGTTCATCTTATCCTCCTCTTAATTTTTTACTACTTACTTTTTTGTTTTTCTTCCTCTTTTTTAGCTTCCTTCCTACCTTTAATCTTCCAAGCAATGAGTCCTAAAACTACAGCTATAACTCCCGTTACCGGTAAAGATATAGCCTTTGCTGGACAAGCTATTAAAGCTCCCAAAAAACAACCTCCAGCAAAACCTGAGAACCACCATAAAATCTCCTTTAGCATTTCCTTTCACCTTCTTATTCACCCCAAAATCATTTCATTCTTAAAAATGAGCTAATTTACTCTATTTTATTTTCAAAATAGGCTCATAGGAGCCTCATATATGGGACTTTAGAGATTGAGACGATATATTATACCCCCTCTTTTTCACCCTTTAATCTTTCCGGAAGCAAGCCAATCTCTTATCCTTCTAAACCATATTATATTTTTTGATTTCTATATCTTCTAAAATTACAGGAATTTTTTGCCAATCTTTTCTTTGTTTTTGTTTTGATCTTGTTGCTGTCGCTTTTAAAGAAGTATGGTAAACTGGATAAATAAAGGGAATAGTATCTGTAATAACTTCACCTATATTATTTTTGAGTTTGAAGTTTTTTAGTTGTATAGAGTTAGAAAATAAAAATTTAATAGCCTGTAGTGCTATTCCTCCTAATGGAATAAGTAAATTAGGATTGATAATTTTTATTTGCCTTTCAAGAAAGAAAAGACAATTTTTAATTTGTTTGCTCTGAGGCGAGGTATCAGTATACCCTTCAATCAAAGGATAGCACAAAACAGCATTTGTTATAAAAATATCTTTTCGGCTTGTATTAATACTTAAGAATAATTCTTTAAAAAACTTAGCAGTTGGATCTTTATTATCAAAAGATATTTTCCCTGATTTCCCGGCACCCTTTCTGCCTGGTCGCTCATTAACAAATAGAATCTTTGCTCCTATGCCTCCATTTTTCTCATCAGGAAGCGGAACACACAAAGGAGTCTTCCCGTAACACTTCTTACATGCTTTTGCCTCTTTAAAAATAGCAATAATTTTTTTATCCAAAACTTTTCTCCTCAAAATTCCTTCGCAAATGCCTTATTTTATGAGTTTAAGGTCGAGTCTATCTTTTATATCTTGCTATTTTGGATTACAGAGTCTACATGTATCAACGTGTTTTTTATGCGTAGCTTTCGCATAACTCATTGCATTATTAAAACTTTCAAAAATCTCTGTCCAGTAACCATTTATAGTTTCATTATTTTTACAGTTCGTATATTTACCACAAAGAGTGGTATGTACTCTTGCTTTGCTTGTTGGATGATTTACATATATCACATAAAACATATTATACCCTCGTCGTTCACCTTAAAATCATCTCATTCTTGAAAATAGGGTATTTACTCTATTCTATTTTCAAAATAAGCTCATAAGAGCCTCATACAAGCAAAGTTAAGGTCAAGGAACAATTATATTATGCTATTTATTATGAACCTCGTTAACTTATCCTCAAGAAAATTGTAATTTTTCCACTGCCCCTCTTAAATGATCCGGGGCAAGATGAGCATACTTTTCTGTCATTGTGATGCTACTGTGGCCTAAGAGTTTACTTACCGTCATAATATTAACACCACTCATAACCAAATGAGAAGCGAATGTGTGCCTCAGAGTGTGGAGGCAAGCATTCTCTATCCCTGTTCTTTTACAAGCTCGTTTGAAGCGGATATACAGCGACGGAGAGGAAAAGTCCTGAGATATCCTTGACATAATTCATTTTCACTGCATAATAAAACAAAGTCCTAAGAATTCTTAGTTCATACTTTAGAGTTTGGTTGGCAATTTGCCAATTATATAAGCAAATCAAGTCTGAAATGCCGAAGGGGGGATTTGAACCCCCATGAGGTTATCCTCACAGCATCCTGAATGCTGCGCGTCTACCAATTCCGCCACTTCGGCTATTTTTAGATTTTACAATACCCATAAAAAAAGTCAATTTCTCAAAACATAGAAAAATTGTATTTAGCCACTAATTATCACTAATTATCACGAAAATAAGTAACCAGTGATGAGCAAACCAGTAATCAGTAATTAGTGAAGAGTAAAAAGTAAATTCGCCATTACAGATTACATTTCACTTTTCTTAGTGCTCATTCGTGTCCATTGGTGGCTGAATAACTAAAAATTAAACAATGGAAAAAGAAAAATATTATGAGGATTATCTGGAAATTATAAAATTATCCAGGTTATATTTAGAAAAAGGCGAAAGAAAAAGAAACGGAGGAGAAATTTTGGATCTCAAGAAACTTTTTCAAACCGTCAAAAACTGTCAAAAGTGTCCTCTTCATAAAAGTAGAACTCATCTGGTTTTTGGTAAAGGAAACCCTAAAACAAAATTAATGTTGATAGGGGAAGCACCAGGTAGAGAAGAGGATCTTCGGGGAGAACCTTTTGTGGGAGCAGCAGGAAAACTTTTAACTGCTCTTTTAAATGAAGTAGGAATAAAAAGAGAAGAAATCTATATTACTAATATTCTTAAGTGTCGCCCCCCACGAAATAGAGACCCTCTTCCTGAAGAGATTGATACTTGCATCCCCATTTTAAGAGCACAGATCCAGATCATCTCTCCCAAAATTATTTGCACCCTCGGTAAATTTGCCACACAAGTTCTTCTTAATACAAAAGAGGGTATTACTCAACTTAGAGGAAAGTTACTAAAATTTAAGGAAGGAATACTTCTTATCCCTACTTTTCATCCAGCTGCTTGTATTTACCGCCAGGGATGGCAGAAGTTTTTATTAAGTGATCTTAAGATGATAAAAGGGGAATTGGATAAAACAGTAAAAAGTGCATAGCAAATTATGAAGAGTGAAAAAATAATTAAAAAAATTTGACTTTGCTCCTTTTTATGGTATCTTGAAATATTAGAAATACATTTTCTTGCGGTTATTACCAATGTTATTTGCAGTGCGGAGGTCCGTCCTCCTTTTGTTTACTTTGATAGCCGAAATTCTTTATTCAATTAGAACAGACTATCTTGTAGAAGGAAAATAATGAAAGTCTTATTCGGTGTATGCTCCTGGGGATTAGGACACGCTACCAGGGATCTTCCTTTTATCCGAGAAATGATAAATAGGGGCTATGAACTTACCATTATAGGAAGAGGAAGGTCCTTAATCTTCTTAAAAAAAGAATTAGAGGAAAATTGTTCATATTTAGATATTCCTGATTATTCTTCTCCTTATTCAAAAAGAGACTTTTTTGTAGCTAAGTTTATTGCTTATTCTCCTATTTATGTAAATGAAATTACTAAAGAGCATACCCGGATTAAGAAAATAATAAAAAAAGAAAAATATGAGCGCATCATCTCTGATAATCGCTTTGGCATCTATTGTAAAGATACTCCTTCCTATTTTCTCTCTCATCAATTAAGATTTATTGTCCCGGGAAGGATAAAACCTCTGGAAAGAGCAACGGAAAGGTTTAACTATTTTTTTAAAAAAAAATTCCATAAATTTCTGGTCCCTGATTATGCAGAAAACTCGCTGAGCGGTGATCTTTCTCATAATTTAAAATATTTTAAAAAAGATAAAATTGAATATTTAGGGCCTCTTTCT
>JGI24025J20009_10003310_pt1 | contig 11051 bp, 11 predicted proteins | sample Cruoilmetagenom3_FD_20009 | JGI IMG/M metagenome (IMG submission 20009) | reverse complement strand
ATTTAAATTTGGTGGAAAAGACACAGATAGTGATGGTATCTACGATAAAGATGATGCTTGTCCAGAAGTTGCTGGTTTAGCTGAATTTAACGGTTGTCCTGATACTGATGGTGATGGAATCGAAGACAGTAAAGATGATTGTCCTAACGAAGCTGGTTTAGCTGAATTTAACGGTTGTCCTGATACTGATGGTGATGGTCTTGCAGATCCTAACGATGAATGTCCTACAGTTGCTGGCCCTAAAGAATTAAACGGTTGTCCTGATGCTGATGGCGATGGAATTGCTGATAAAGATGATAAATGTCCTAATGAAGCAGGTCCTGCTGCTAACAACGGATGTCCTTGGCCAGATAGAGATGGTGACAGTGTAATAGATAAAGATGACAAATGTCCAGATGTAGCTGGAACTGTTGCTAACGATGGCTGCCCAGAATTACCAGAAGCAATTAAGAAAGCTTTAAACGCTTATGCTAAAACAATCTTATTTGATACAGGTAGAGCTTCTATAAAAGATCAGTCTGCTGGTGTTTTACAAAACATAGTTGGTATTTTAAATGAATATCCTAATGCTAAGTTTAACATTGAAGGACATACTGATAGTGTTGGTTCAGAAACATTAAACCAAAAATTATCTCAAGAAAGAGCTAGTTCAGTTATGAATTACTTAATTACTAATGGTGTTGCTTCAGGTAGATTATCTCACGAAGGTTACGGAGAAGCTAGACCAATAGATTCTAACAAAACTAAAGCTGGTAGAGCTAACAATAGAAGAGTTGAAATTAACTTAGTGAAATAAGCTAATAAAACTTAAAATAGTTTTAAAAAACGCTCCGATTAATCGGAGCGTTTTTTATTTTTATAGTATGATAACATTTATTCATGAAGTACTAGAAACTCTATACGAAAAAGATGAAAATATTTCTAATTATACTTTTATCTTGCCAAGTAAAAGAGCTGGTATTTTTCTTAAACATGAATTAACAAAGGTCACTAACAAAACCATGTTCTCTCCTCAAATATTGAGTATCGAGGAATTTACTAATGAACTCTCTCAATTAGAACCCATATCCAGTACTGAGCTACTTTTTGAATTTTATAGTGTATATCTAAAACTAACTAAGAAGGCAAATCAAGAAAGTTTTGATTCTTTCTCAAAATGGGCACTAATAATTATTCAAGATTTTAACGAAATAGATCGTTACTTAATTCCACAAGGACAAATTTTCAATTATTTAAATGCCATTCAGGAATTAAACCATTGGTCTAAAGAAGAAAACAAAACAGAATTAGTAAAAAAATATTTGTCTTTTTGGAATAATCTATTAGAGTATTATACAAAATTTACAGAACTTTTAATAGAAAAGAATATTGGCTATCAAGGATTAATTTATAGAGAAGCCGTTTCTAATATTGAAGCATATATTCAAAGTAATGCTGATAAAAAACTAATTTTTTTAGGGTTTAATGCTTTAAATAAAGCTGAAGAAACCATTATTCAAGAACTACTCCAAAATGGCATTGCTGAAATTTTTTGGGATTTAGAAAAGTCATTTTTTGAAAACCCTTTGCATGATGCTGGTTTGTTTATTAGAAATTATTATACAAACTGGACTTATTTTAAATCAAATCCCTTTAAATGGATTACAAATAATTACTCAGAACAAAAAAACATTTCAATATATGGTGTCCCTAAAAACATAGGTCAAGCAAAACAAGTAGGTTCTATATTAAAAGAAATATCAACTAAGCAGAAAGATTTAAGTAAAACAGCCATCGTTTTAGGTAACGAAACTCTTCTATTGCCAATATTAAACTCTTTGCCACAATCAATTGATGTTTTGAATATAACCATGGGACTCCCATTAAAATCGGTTCCATTAGCTTCACTTTTTGAGAGTTTATTTTATTTACATGATACTACTAACAAATCTTATTACTATAAAGATGTTATTAGTATTCTATCTCATCAAAATACTAGTTGTCTTTTTGAAAAAGATAATGGTTCAGTTGTTTCAGACATCATCAAAACCATACAAACAAACAACTTAGTATATCTTAATCTAGAGCAATTAAAAGAACTTTCTCATTCCTTCGGTGATATTATTGATATTCTATTTGGAAATTGGGAAAACAATGCGCAAATAGCTTTAAATCAAACCAAAAAACTAATTCTTAAAATTAAGAATTGTTTAGATATTAATAAACAAGAGAATATCTTATCATTAGAATATCTATATAAATTTCATGAATTATTTAACGAATTAACTAGGCTCAACACAACTTACCCTTATTTAAAAAACATTCATACTCTTTTTGAAGTTTACAAAAATCTATTAAGTACTGAAACTTTAGATTTTAAAGGGGAACCTTTACAAGGATTACAGGTTATGGGAATGTTAGAGTCTCGGGTTTTAGATTTTGAAACAGTAATAATTTCATCTGTTAATGAAGGTGTATTACCCTCTGGAAAAAGTCATAATTCTTTTATCCCTTTTGATGTTAAACTACAATATAAGCTTCCTACTTTTAAAGAAAAAGATGCTGTTTATACTTACCATTTTTACAGACTCTTACAACGAGCAAAAAATATTCATATTCTTTATAATACAGAAGCAGATGCACTTAATGGAGGTGAAAAAAGCAGGTTTATAACTCAATTAGAATTAGAAGGTATTCATAAAATTTCACATAAAATGGTGCTTCCAAAAGTAACTAATTCTAACAAACAACTTACACAGGTTAAAAAGGATGAAAGCGTTTTAGTAAGATTAAAAGAAATAGCTGAAAAAGGATTTTCCCCTTCATCATTAACTAATTATATTAGAAACCCAATAGATTTTTACAACCAAAAGATTCTTAAAATTAAAGAGTATGATGAGGTTGAAGAAACTGTAGCTGCCAATACACTAGGCAGCGTTATACATAACACACTTGAAGACCTATACAAACCTTTAGAAGGTAAACTTCTTACTATAGATCTTGTAAATAATATGAAACCCAAAATAAATAATCGAGTTATTTATCATTTTAAAGAGATCTACAAAGAAGGAGATTTAACAAAAGGTAAAAACTTAATTGTTTTTGAGATAGCTAAAAGATATCTCAAAAACTTTTTGGAATTAGAAATTGAAGATTTAAAAAATGGTAATGAAATAAAAATTATTGCTATTGAAACTGAAAATAAAGTCCGTTTACAGATTGACGAAATAAACTTCCCTATTTATTTAACGGGAAAAGTCGATCGTGTAGATCTATTTAATGGTACAACAAGAATTATCGATTATAAATCTGGCAAGGTGGATAGTAACAAAGTATCAGTTATTAATTGGGAAGATATAACGACAGATTATGACAAATTCAGTAAATCGTTTCAAATCTTAACCTATGCATATTCTATGGTTAAAGAAGGTAAAGTAAATTTACCTTTAGAAGCTGGTATTATTTCATTTAAAAATTTAAGTGCAGGATTTTTGAAATTTAATAAAAAGAAAAGTTCTCATGATAGAAATAAAATAACTCTTATTTCTGAAGATACGCTCCAATATTTCGAAATAGAGTTGAAAAAATTAATTAGAGAAATCTGTAATCTAGACATGAACTTTATTGAAAAAGAAATCTAATGACTCGAAAAAATCTTGTTTTATATAGAGAAAATAAAAAACCCATTGTCTNGGATNCTTTTTATAATGAAACAGGCAAACCAAAACCATTAGTTATTTTTTGTCATGNTTATAAAGGCTTTAAAGATTGGGGAAGTTGGAATTTAGTTGCTGAAACTTTTAAAAATGAACATTTCTTTTTTGTAAAATTCAACTTTTCGGTTACACATAAGCAGAGTAGGGGATTTAATAATCTAGAATCTGTCGACTTATGACTGACGATAAATTTATAAAAATTATTTAGTTAAAACACTAAACCCCTATTTTGTTTATGCATTGTTGGCAACTGGCTTTGTTTCGATTTTAAAATTCAGTTGGGATTTGGTACTTTTTTCTATAAACTGAAAATATAAGTAAATAAAGAACTTACTCTTTCAGAAATTTAAAGGATTTACCATCATCTAACTTTAAAAAATAAATTCCGTTTGATAAACTTGAGATAGAAATTCTTTCGTATTCTGAAACAACTCCATTTAAAACTGTTTTTCCTAAGGCATTATAAATCCTATAATTTTTTGAATTCGATAGCCCGTGGATCTTTATAAAACCCTTTCCAGGATTAGGAAATATACCTGTGTTTTGATTAGGAATTGTATTTTCTTGAATGGATAGTGTATTTGAGGTAACCCAATTTGATGACGTTCCTGTTAATGCAAAATTATTTAATGTACCATCGATACCATTAGGTCCAGAATCTAAAAGTATTGTTTCAGTAAAATTATCACCATTTGGGACGCCTTGATTGAAGTTATAATAAGCTAAGAGGCCGGATTCATTACCTGCTAATTCTATATTCATTGAATTTTGGATTTCAGTTTGTGATCTGATAACATTCCAAACTCGTACTTCATCAATAAGACCATTAAAGTTTTGATTTCCAAAAATATTATCATCACCCTGTCCAATTACTAAATTCTCCGATTGATTATTAACAGTAATAGTAGTGGTTAAAACCACTGTTCCGTCCAAATATACTATTGTGTTATTGGCTGATCCACTATTAAAGGTAATTGCAACATGGTGCCATATACCGTCATTCGGTGATTGCCCAGAACCTCTCCAAGTAGAAGTATACCAATCATAAGTTCCTAATTCATTGTTGTTTAATAAAATACTGTAGGCAAGTTGCTTTACGATTACTCCTCTATAACCTGTACCTGAATTTCCTGTGTTTATCCAAGCTTCTAACGTTCCTGTAGATAAATCAAAAACAGAACTGGAATATATTATTATGTTGTCATTTTGGCCATCAAAATCTAATCCGTTTTGAGAAAATAAATTATTATTAGTTGAAGGTAAAATGAAGAAAATAAAAATAAATAAAGTAGTAATTGATTTCATAAGCAAGCTTTTTGAGGTTGTTTTTTACGATTAAATGGCTAAAATACGTTAATTTATGATATTAATTGTAAATAGTTTTTCTCTCTTTCTATATTAAATCAACCTATAAGATTCTTCACATGTGGCTGCATTCATCTTGTTGTCAACACATAATGGAGGAACCGTAGAAAATCCAATAGATTTTCCAGATTTAAATGCTTTTGCTGAAAACAACTACACCAAAGAACTTAACGATCTTGATGATTTTTTAAATTATTTGCTTTCTGAAGAAAACCAATTTCATAACGACATTAATAAAAATAATATCTCATTAATCGGTCATTCACGAGGAGGAGGAATCACAACTATTAAAGCAGCAGAAGATTCAAGGATTACAACTTTAATTACTTGGGCTAGCGTTTGCAATTTTGGAAGTAGAGCAGCTACAACAGGAAATTTAAAACAATGGAAAAAAGATGGAGTTAAATATGTTCTAAACGGAAGAACCAAACAACAAATGCCACATAATTTTCAATTTTATGAAGACTTCAAAGCAAATGAAACTCGTTTGAATATTGAATTGGCAACTAAAAAGATTAAAGTACCTCATTTAATTATTCATGGAGATTCAGACACCTCTATTTCGATTAATGAGGCAAAGACTTTACACTCCTGGAATACTAACAGTGTTTTATTTCCTATAGAAAACACAAATCATGTTTTCGATTCTAAACATCCTTGGCAAGGAAATAAGCTTCCAGAAAAGCTAAAGCTTGTAGTTGAAAAGAGTATTGATTTTATAAAAAAATAAAGTCTTTATAAATTATAAAGACCTTTTATCTGTGGAGAATATCGGATTCGAACCGATGACCTCTACGCTGCCAGCGTAGCGCTCTAGCCAACTGAGCTAATCCCCCAAAACCAAGTTTATTTTAATCCACTTAACACTAAAACTGGTAAGGTATTACTTTGAAAATCTTTTTTCAATATGGTATTATTTTCCCAAAGTTTGGTAAAAAATCCTCGCTTACGTCTTACAACACATAATAAATCTGGATCGTTATCTTTATAGTGTTCTAAAACCCCTTGAAAAGTTGTAGCATTTTCAGAGTAGGTTGTATTTGTAATTAAATTAGATAGGCCTTCATTAATTTTAAAATCCTCTTCATTATGAAATGGTGTTTTTACCAATAATAAATTCACAATTGATTTAAACTGATTTTTAATATTAATTAATGGAGCTAAGGCGTTTTCTTTTTTAATAACAGCAGATTTCAATGCCATTAAAATGTAAATAATAGGTCTGTATTTATATCCTTCTGGAACTATTAAAGCAGGAATATTGGTTTGTTTAACAATCTTCCCAGAGGTTTTTCCTAAATACACTTCTTCTTTAACAGAATTTGTTCTAGGNTCAATCATTATTAAATCAATCTCTAATGATTTACAAACTAGCTCTATNGTNTCAACCAATTTCCCTTTGAAAGTTTTTATATGCATCTCAACATCTTTGGTGTCTACTTTAGCAACATGAGACTTCAAAAAATCTAAGCTTTCTCGTTCTAAAATATGATCTATTTTAATCATTGTTCCTGCTTTAGTATAAACATTATATACTTGAACAACATATAATTTTGCGCCAATAGCTTTGGCAAAATCTACAGCATATTGTAAATGGCTTACAGCATTTTTAGACGAACCAACAGGAACTAATATATTCTTCATAATCAATAATTAAAACTAAATTTACACAATAATTTATGCAAAAGTAAACATTAAAAATGATTCGGAAAGCTACTATTAAAGATATTGATAGCATTTTAATAATAACTAAAGCATGTGCAGCATATATGATTGAAAATGGCATTTTTCAATGGAATGAACATTATCCAAATAAAACTGATTTTGAAAATGACATCTTAAAAGATGAATTATATGTGTTTGAATATCAGTCTAACATCGTTGGTTGTATGGTTATTTCAACTTATATGGATGAAGAGTATCTTCCAATTAAATGGTTAACTACAAACAAAAACAATGTATATATTCATAGGTTGGCTATTCATCCAAAATATCAAGGAAAAGGCTATGCAAAACAATTCATGGATTTTGCTGAAACGCATGCAGTTAATAATAACTTTCAATCCGTTAGATTAGATACATTTTCTCAAAACAAAAGAAATCAAAAATTTTACGAACTTCGCAACTATAAAAAGATGGGAGAAATTTACTTTCCTAAGCAAAGTAAACACCCATTTTATTGTTACGAACTTGTCCTGTGAGCACAAAAATTAGCTTAAAACATATTAATAGATTAGCAATTCCAGCATTAATTTCTGGAGTATCTGAACCTATCTTATCTTTAACAGATACTGCTATTGTTGGTAATATGGATTTAAATGCAACTGAGTCTTTAGCAGCAGTTGGTATAGTTGGTGCATTTATTTCTATGCTCATTTGGGTTTTAGGGCAAACAAGAAGCGCTATTTCATCTATTGTTTCGCAATATGTTGGAGCAAATAAATTAGACAAAGTAAAAAATTTACCTGCTCAAGCTATTTTTATTATAACCTCTTTAAGTATCTTAATTATTCTTGTTACTTATCCTTTTGCTGAACAGATTTTCAAACTTTATAACGCATCAAATCTCATATTAGATTACAGTATTTTGTATTACAAAATTCGTGTGTTTGGTTTTCCATTTACCTTATTTACTATTGCCGTTTTCGGGACTTTTAGAGGGCTACAAAACACCTATTATCCAATGATAATTGCTATAGTTGGTGCATCAGTAAATATTATTTTAGATTTTGTTTTAGTCTATGGAATTAAGGGGTTCATTCCTGCTATGCATATTCAAGGTGCAGCCTATGCAAGTGTTGTTGCCCAATTAATTATGGCCATTTTATCTGCCTACTATTTACTTAAAAAAACGCCTATCTCTTTAAAGTTACACTTACCTTTTAATAAAGAAATGAAACGTTTTGTGTTCATGATTCTTAACTTATTTATAAGAACTATTGCCTTAAATGTGACCCTTTATTTTGCTAGTGCGTTTTCAACTAGCTATGGAAAACAATACATAGCTGCCTATACCATAGCAATCAATCTATGGTTTTTAGGCGCTTTTATAATAGATGGATATGCAAGTGCAGGTAATATTTTATCAGGAAAACTTTTAGGTGGAAAAGAGTATGGCAAACTCATAGAGCTTAGTAATAAGCTCATAAAATATGGTGTTTATTTAGGGTTAACTATGGCAATTATTGGAAGCGTATTTTATTTTTCTTTAGGAACCATTTTTACTAAAGAACCAGAAGTATTAAAAGAGTTTTATAACATTTTCTGGATGGTTTTAGCCATGCAACCTTTTTGTGCTATTGCTTTTATTTTCGATGGCATGTTTAAAGGACTTGGTAAGATGAAGGATTTGAGGAATCTATTATTACTTTCTACATTTTTAGTGTTTGTCCCTATTTTGTTTTGGTTAGATTCTATGGATCTTAAACTCTATGGCATTTTTGCTGCTTTTACTTGCTGGATTATTGCTAGAGGATTTCCATTAATCATAAAATTTAGACAAGAATTTTTACCCCTTTCTCGAAACCATTAACTTAGCAAAAAAATAAACAATGTTTTCTTTAATAAGCTTAATTCAAAAAATAGACATCAACGAAAAAATAAAAGAAGCTCCAGATAATTCTTATGAAATCGGCGTTTTTATTGGTACTTTATTGCCTTTTGTAACTCTTGTGATTATAGCTTACTTATTGTTTAGGTATAACAAAAACAGAAAAAACAATTAAATATGGACTTTTTAGGCTTTTTAAGTGGGAACGGATTGTTTCTCGTATTAGCAATCGTGCTAGTAATTATTTACGTTTATAACCGTAGAAAAAATCGCTAATATAGTATGCTTCTACCAAGCAATAATACTAAGGCGCTTTGCTTTTACAAAACAACTATCTTTGCAACCATAATAAAAACATGCAATGAGTAACATTAGAATAACAAAACAATTCTCTTTCGAAACTGGTCATGCACTCTATGGTTACGACGGAAAATGTAAAAATGTTCATGGACATAGCTATAAGCTTTCAGTAACAGTTATTGGAAAACCTATTTCAGACACTAAAAACGTCAAGTATGGAATGGTCATAGATTTTAGTGATCTTAAAAAAATAGTAAAGACAGAAATTGTAGATGTGTTCGACCATGCCACTGTTTTTAATAAGAATACACCACATGTGGAGTTAGCAAAAGAACTTGAAGTTAGAGATCATAATGTGCTTTTAGTAGATTATCAGCCAACTAGTGAAATGATGGTTATTGATTTTGCTAAAAAAATTAAAAGCCAATTACCAAATCATATTGTATTACATTCTTTAAAGCTTCAGGAAACAGACACTAGTTTTGCTGAATGGTATGCTAATGATAATTAAATGAATCTGTCATTACGAGGAATGAAGTGACAAAGTAATCTCATGAAATAAAGAGATTGCCACGACTTTTTTTAAAAGTCTCGCAATGACAAGAAAAACATTTTTATATTTACCATATGCAAATTCCCAAAGGAAAAAAAATCTATTTCGCTTCAGACAATCATCTGGGAGCACCAACTCAAGAACAATCACGTCCTCGTGAAAAGAAATTTGTAGCTTGGTTAGATGAAGTAAAACAAGATGCTGCAGCTATATTCTTAATTGGCGATTTATTCGATTTTTGGTTTGAATATAAAACCGTTGTGCCAAAAGGCTTTACAAGAACTCTTGGAAAACTAGCTGAAATAAGCGATTCGGGAATTCCTATTTACTATTTTGTTGGTAACCATGATCTTTGGATGAATGGCTATTTTGAAGAAGAACTAAACATTCCTGTTTACCACAAACCAAAAGAATACACTTTTAACAATAAAACATTTTTAATTGGTCATGGAGATGGTTTAGGTCCTGGAGACAAAGGTTATAAACGCATGAAAAAAGTATTTACTAATCCTTTTAGCAAATGGTTATTCCGTTGGTTGCATCCAGATTTAGGTGTAAAATTAGCTCAATACATGTCTGTAAAAAACAAACTGATTTCAGGAGATGAAGATGCGAAGTTTCTTGGCGAAGACAACGAATGGTTGGTACAATATTGTAAGAAAAAAGAAGAAGAAAAACACAGAGATTATTATGTGTTTGGACACAGACATTTACCTTTAAATATCGATTTAAACGAAAGTTCTAAATACATTAATCTTGGCGATTGGATAAGTTATTATACCTATGGTGTTTTTGATGGTGAGGTTATGGAATTGAAAGAATATTAATTTCTGGTCACGTCAGTTTGAGTGATTTTCTTTTTTGAAAATTGTATCGAAAACAATTGATGAGTTAATAAATAATTCTCTATAATAAATTCTTATCAGAATTTCATTCGAAGTGACTTATTCTTTTTATTGGCAATAATATAATCTAATACATTGAAAAAATATTTGACCTTTTTTACATTAATAATCCTCTTACTAAGTTCAAGCTGTGCATATGAATCACAAAATCGCGAAAAACTCGTTTCATCTTTCAAAGATAACTTTGGGTTTGAGCCACCTGAATCTATTAAGAAAATCAGACTCAAGAATCGAGGGTTTTTTGATTTTCAAGTTCATTATATGTCTTTTACATATGACCCAAATGTTTTGGAGAAAATAATTGCGTTCGACCAACCTCTGAATGTTGCCGAAAGTAATAACATGAAATTTGGAATTATAATTGAGGTCTTAGCAAAAAACCCTAATCATCCAAATTGGTTTGACATACCCAATAATAATGTTGACAGAATTTATTATAAAAATGATTTTCTAGACCATACTTTTAGTGAGTATTTTTTATGGACTAACAAAAAAACTGAAATGACTTATTTATATGTTCATTTCTTTGATTGAAAAGAAAAATACTTTTGCCAACTCTATGTCTATTTAACCGTTTCTAGCCATCCTTCTCATGTTCCTCTATATCTTTTCTCAAATCTAATTTTCTAAACGAAGGCGATACAATTCCAGTTGTTAAAACAGTGATCAATGTCATGGTGCCT
>JGI24025J20009_10003309_pt1 | contig 11056 bp, 15 predicted proteins | sample Cruoilmetagenom3_FD_20009 | JGI IMG/M metagenome (IMG submission 20009) | reverse complement strand
CTGGACTGCTGTCCGTTTTCAGATGGTGCATCAGCCCTTGTGCTCTGCGCCGCGGAGGATGCAAGGAAATATACTGATGAGCCAGTTTACATATTAGGAACAGGGCAGGGTTCAGGNGGTCCGTTATCNAAGATGGAGGACTTAACAAAGCCTGCTTCNAGGATAAGCTCTGCAANAGCAGCATTCAAGCGTGCTGGGCTCAGCCCCAAAGATATTGATATATTGGAAGTTCACGATTGTTTTACAATTGCAGAATTAATCGCACTGGAGTGCATGGGGTTCTTTGAGTGGGGCGAGGCAGCAGATGCAACCGCAGAGGGGCAAACGGAATTGGGAGGGAAGATACCGGTAAATATGTCCGGCGGGTTAATCGGCAAGGGGCATCCGATAGGCGCAACAGGGGCATCGCAGGTTTACTGGGTCGTTAAGCAGATGAGAGGAGAAGCGCCTAAAGGCAATCAAATTGATCCGGTTCCGGAGTATGGGATGACCGATACACTTGGCGGAGACTTCGGGACATTATGTCATATTATACTTGGCAGGTCAAAGAAGTAGGGGATAGGAAATAGGGAATAGCCAATGGGAAAAGGGATAGAAATGGATAAGGAATACTTGGTTTTAACCTATGCTGATTATGAGGCTGGCATAAATGAGGGGAAATTGTTAGGGCTGAAGTGTGCAGCGTGCAAAAAAATAACGTGTCATCCAATGCCTGTATGCCAGTGGTGTAGTGGCAGAACCCTTGAGAGAACAGAACTGAGTGGAGAAGGCGAGTTGGTGACGTTTACGGTAATTCGTATACCTTCAGAGGGATTTGAAGATGATGTACCGTATATCCCGTGTCTGGTGAAAACAAAGGAGGGACCGAGCGTTGTAGGACGACTCGATTACGATACTGAGCGTGCCACGCAAGAACTACTTGGTAAGCAAGTGAAACTGAGTGGCGCGTACACGTACAAAGGCGATAAGTTCTCCGGCGGACCTCGCACATGCCCTGTGTTTAGCGTAGAGTTATCGAATGATTGAATGAACGAAAGAAAAGAAGAAGCCATGACTAAAAAGAAGGTTTGTGTTGTGGGAATAGGAGTGATGGGGAATGGATTAGCGCAAGTATGTGCTCAAGCGGGTTATGACACCTCTGTTGTCGGTCGGAGTGAAGAGTCGCTGGAAAAAGGTCTGAAAAATATACAGGGTGGCCTTTCGATTTTCGTGAAGAGAGGACGTATACAGCAAGAGGAGGCGGATAGCATTCTGGATGCGCTACGTGCAAAGGGGACAACGAGCCTGGAAGATGGTGCAAAAGGGGCTGATTTTGTGATAGAAGCGGTTTACGAGGATTTAGAGCTGAAAAAGGAAATCTTCAAAGAACTGGATAGGATCTGTCCAGAACATGCTATTCTCGCAAGTAATACTTCTACATTTCCTATTATCGCTTTAGCTACCGTAACAAAACGACCTGACAAGGTAATTGGAACCCATTTCATGAACCCGCCACCGCTCATACCGGGTGTAGAGATAGTCAAATCATTGTTGACCTCTGAAGACACGGCGCAGAGAACGGACGAGTTCGTGAAGTCGCTGGGGAAGGAGCCGATTATGGTCAAGGATTCGCCGGGGTTCGTGGTGAGTCGAATGATCTGCCTTGTTATGAACGAAGCGGTGAGGATGCATGAAGAAGGAGTCGCGTCAGTTGAGGATATAGATAAAATAGCAAGATTATGTTTTAACTGGCCTATAGGACCTTTCCAGCTTTTGGACTTGATCGGGATAGACATTGTGGCAGCGGTGCTCAATGCGATGTACAATGAGACCGGTGCGGATCGATTCAAACCAGCGCTTCTTATGGTGGAGCGGGTGCGAGCAGGCTGGACCGGGCGAAAGGCAGGGAGGGGATTTTATGAGTATATGTGACTGTTACGTGCACGTTGAGCAGAAGATGGATGGATTATGGAGCGGGACAACGATAGTTAGTGACATCGTTGGCAAAAATGCTTCCCCGTAGACGGGGGTCATGATGAAAATGACCGAAGAAAAGGAATATAAATACCTCTTGTACAATAAGAAGGAACACATTGCAACGATAACGCTTAACAGACCGCAATCGTTGAACGCATGGAACACCGCTTTATTAACTGAGTTGCGAAAGGTATTGGAGGATATTGAGACGGATGCTGAGGTGCGTGTGGTCGTAATAACTGGAGCGGGAGATAAGGCTTTCTGTGCAGGAGCGGACATAAGCGAGATACTTGATAAAGCTCCTGAAGAAGCACGTGTGTGGTCCTGGTGGGTTCAGGGGGTGCTAACTCGCATAGAAACGATAAAGAAGCCAGTAATAGCGAAGATAAACGGGTTCTGCTTAGGTGGTGGGTTAGAACTTGCAATGGCATGTGATTTCAGAATTGCTTCAGAGACTGCGATATTTGGTCAGCCGGAAATAAATCTGGCAATTATTCCCGGTGGCGGCGGCACCCAACGATTACCGAGATTGATAGGAAAGACAAAAGCGATGGAACTGCTGATGACCAGTGAGCAGATAGATGCAGCAGAAGCGCATCGGTTAACACTCGTGAATGCCGTTGTCCCTGTAGATGAACTTGACCGTGAGGTTGACGAGCTTATCGAAAAATTGCTGTCAAAAAGTCCTGCTACACTCGGAACACTCAAGTATGCAGTATATAAAGGTACGGAAATGAACTTAGAGTATGCATTGGAGTATGAATCGGAATGCTTTGGAGCTGCACTGGCAACTGAGGATGCACGAGAAGGGCTAAAAGCTTTTTTAGAGAAGAGGAAGCCAAATTACAAAGGCCGGTGACAGGCATCAAATTTTAGATATTCATTATCAAACACATTGATAGTAAAATTGATCAAGCTATAGTTTAGTCAATCTCATTTGAGGCATTTTAAAGGTATATAATGAATTCGCAGCTCGCTGCACTGGTGCGTGTTCCTTTGACAAGCTTCAGATCGATGGGAACACCCACGCTGCACCATTACTCCGTTGGAAGGATTTTGTTATACTCGAGCTGTGCTTTGGGAATGGGCGGCTTATCCTCATCCGGGTAGCCGAAGGCGATGATCGATTCCACCTTGAAGTTCGTCGGCAGTCCGAGCATCTCTTTAACGTACTCCTCCGCGGTCTGCGTTTCTTCGTGCATCCGCTTCCGTATTTGAATCCAGCATGAGCCCAGTCCAAGGCTCTGGCCGGTAAGTTGCAGGATTATGGACGTGATGGAGCAGTCCTCGATCCAGACGTCTGATTCGGTCTCGTCGGCACAAACTACCACGCCCAAAGCTGCACCTTTCAAGAAGCTCGACCCGCTCGTCTTGGCCCGTGAGAGCGCGTCCAGTTTGGCGCGGTCAGTGACGAAGATGAAGCGCCAGGGTCTGAAATTGCGGGACGTGGGCGAGCGAACGGCGGCCTCCTTAAGCAGCTCGATGAGTTCCGGCTCAATAGGTTTATCCTTGTACTTACGGACACTGCGTCGCTTTCGCAAGAGGTCAAGCATACTTAATCTTCCTCCCGTGTTTTTATGGTTTTGTTTTAGCATAAGTTTATTTCTATCCTTATTTATCCAACGGCTGCACGTCTTCTTCAAAATACCGATGGCAGCATCGAGGTAACTGGTGATAATCGACGTTCGTTATGGCATCTGAGAGATCTCGCGAGTTATAGGTGTTCCAGAAGAGAAGTACGCTATCCTGCATATCTTGTTTTTCCGCGTCGTTGATAAGAGCCGCTAATGCCTTTCCTGTATACGTCCCATCCAGCTTTATTCCCTCAGTTATCTCCATGCGGTGCACAGCGTCCATTCCCCCTTCCGTAAAGAGAGCATACTGTTCTCCAAAAAAGTCGTGTCTGATATCTATATCCTGCGCTGAAACCTCCGTTTTGGGGAAGGTGGGATCTAAAGAAGACAGAAGAGAGTTTGTTTCACGAAAGAGCGTGACCATTTTTCTTATATTGGCAAATTGCTCATCTGCCACCCGTACCGAGACCACCCGACTTTTGAGCCGTGCAGCTCTGAGTCCAAGCATGAGACCCACTGCTGTACCTGTTGTGCCCAGAGCGACATAAATACGATCAGGCTCAGGCATTTCACCGCGGTCAATCTGTTCCTTGAGTTCAAATGCCGCATTGACAAAGCCGATCACACCGAGAGGCGACGATCCACCAGCGGGAATGACCTGGGGAAAATGCCCGTATTTCAGCCTGCGCCGGAGAAGCTGGTAAATCGTTCCTAATGCGACGAGAGGTATATTACGGTGCTGGTGTAGCTCAGCCCCACAATAATGACTCATAAGAAGATTCCGACGGAGATAGTGCGCATTGGGTTGTGGGAGAAGCAGGGATATGCTCCTCAGTCCAACTTGGTGTGCATAAATAGCGGTTGCAACCGCATGATTTGAGCCAGCAAAGCCAAACGTCAAGACTTCTTTTACCCTCTCGTCGCTCAGTGCACGACCCAGGAGAAACTCTAATTTCCGTACCTTATTTCCACCGTAAACTGTGCCAGCAAGGTCATCCCGTTTTATATACAGGTGATCAACGCCTATATCTGCACCTAAGTTATTGAGTTTCTCTACTGCGGTCGGGAATTCCCCTAACGGCACATGGGGGAGTTCATCTTCAAGTGGCGGGTGACGCTCGAATAACGGAATCATTCTCTTTCACTGACGATGTTGCATCAGAAAGCAGTTTTTTACAACTCTAAAAAAATATTTTCTTGTTAAATAACATAACAAAATTCCGGTGAGAGAACCATGCCAATCCTAAAGGATTCGATCAAGATAAAAACCACGCCCGAGAAGATTTTCGATTTTTTCCCGTAATGCGGAGAAGAATTACAAAGCCTAATCCTGAGGAGCACGTTATCCTTCACATGGGTTAAAGGCAAACCCTCAAAAGAGGGCTCAATTGGCCGTTTTGAGGCGTACCTCCACGGTAAACTCCATACGATGGATGTGGTGTACACGAAAATAGTGCCAAACAAGGAGATTGAATTTCGGATAACACATCCAATCTGGCGGATATTTTACCCGAAAAGCACGCTAACAATAGAGCAAAAAGATAATCACCGTATCTTAACGGCCACCACCTATTTCAGGCTCGGCCCGATATCGGCACGCTCAAAACGGGTGAAAAACAACTCGAGGATGCGAAACGGCATGTAAAAGAGAGGCTTGGAATTTGAAGCGGGTGTTGGAAGGGGGGGAATAATAATAGGGCTTAAATCCATGTGAGAGGTACCCCATATTTTTTGTGGTTCGTTAAGGCCCTCATCTCGATCGTTCATCCAAATATTTGCGCAAGAATCCATAAGATGAAATATGCCACTCCTGCAAGTACTACGATCCACGCGATAGCGGCAATGAATCCTAAACTTACAGGATTAATAAAATGTTCCACTATTATGATTATTAAACAGGCTAGCCATATAATCCCAAGTAAAGGTAGACTCACACCTCCTACCTCAACATTTCCTACCATGATACACACATGGTCGCATATGTATTAAAGTTTTTTATCGGACAAATGAAAGCAGAGACTTTGTGGTATATATGAACTCGGTTCGCGGAATACCCAAACAGATTGTATCAATAAACAGCAGCCAGTTGCCCGTTTATTGTAGTATCGAGATTAAACAATTATTAGTTCAGATTCGTATTAGCGAACGATTCACGACTTCCTCCCCACAATAATGCCATAACACACGTGTGGGCTCTTGAAGATCTGCTCGGAGGCTCGTACGCTTTTGAAGCCACTTATACCCCACTTCGTAAGCACTTTGAGAAAGATCTTCAGCTCGCCAACAAGCCCCAGTTCCTTTCTGATACCCTTTTCCCAGTCAGGGATCAAAGAAGATTTATCGACCGTCACAACGTTCTTGAGCCCCGCCTGCTCAAACAACCGTTTCCAGCCATCGAGCGTCTCCGGCCTCTCACCCTCTATCTCCGCGAGCTTCTGTTTAATCTGTTCGGGAGTATCCTCCTTCCAGCTGATGTCATGAATACCCACATATCCGCCGGGTTTTGCCACCCGTACCATTTCACTGATTGCTCGTTCCTTTTCCAACAGGCAGGTCGTGCACTCGGAGATCACCACATCAAACGTATGCTCGTCAAACGGTAAGTTATGTGCATCGCCCTGTTTAAATTCTACAGTCAAGCCACGCGCCGCTGCCTTACTCCTCGCCCGTTCGACCATATAACCGGAAATATCCACGCCCGTTACCTCGCACCCGAACTGCTCGGCGAGGAAGCAAGCGCTTTCGCCCGTTCCCGAACTCACATCAAGCACCTTCGCGTCTTTATTAATACGGCAGAGTTCCGCAAGTTCCTTTGTTATCTCAAGGCCTCCGGGATGGAGCACATCTAACTTTAAATTTACACTTTCAATAAGATTCTCCAAGGATGGGGGACGTTCATTTTCTCTTGACATCTGCACAGCACCTCTCTGTGTTTCGATTGAGCCCGAAACGAGCATTTTTACTTTTACTAACAATACTTGTCTATTAAGAGATTGGAACTTGAATCACATACATTTTTACTGTAGTTCTTACGGCTCCAGCAGCTCAAATCCCAGCTGCTTATCCAGCACCCGGCGTGCACTCGAATCAACCAATTCAAACAGGATAACTTCCAGAACCTGCCAGACCTTCACGCCGCGACGCACGCAGCCCGTTACCGCCCTACCGTTCCGACCGCCGGCGATATGCATGTGTAGCACGGGCTTACCATCTTTATCAGGGAAGATCGTGCCGACGCCTGCGATTTCGTGGACGTCTTCTAAGAGGTGCTCCATCGGCGTGATGACCCTACTGCGACCGTGTTCAGGGCCCACTACAAGTTTACTGCCTTCGTCGGCGCCGCCAAGTGCTATGACCGCTGCTGCTTTTACGGAGTGTTCCTGAGCAAAAGCTTCGATTGTCTCATGCAGGATCTCACCGTCTTCCAATCGTATGATAAAAATGCGGCCCTGTGTTGCTTCAGAGTATTTCATTTGTTTGTTTTATGAACTCTTCAAATTCTCTCTTATTCGTAGCATTTTCTTCTTCAAATCCGGGAGATCTCGGGTAATAACCTCCCATGTCAACTCGAGGTCAATGCCAAAATATTCGTGAATGAGAATGTCACGCATGCCGGCGATATTCTTCCACGGTATTTCTGGGTGTTCCGTCTTTATTACATCTGGAATATTCTTGACGGCCTCTCCGATAATCTCAATACGACGAATAATCGCGTCCTGGACCTGAACAGAATCAAGGAAATCGTCAACCGTTTTATTCTCGCTATATTCTTCAATCAGCGCGATGCACTCGAGTATGTGCTCGATGAATGTCGCGGCGTCTTTCTTCACAGGATCACCACCTGTTCACCTAATATCTGCTCCTTGAGAAGCGGATGAAGCGATTTGTATGTAAGGACATCCACCTTCTTTCTTAGCGATTCTTGAAGCTCTAATTGTAAACCCGCGAGATCTAACAAACTTTTTCGTCCTTTAAATTCGACGAGAAGGTCAATATCACTCTCCTCCGTTGCTTCGCCCCGTACAACGGAGCCAAACAGAGCTGCCTTCTTCACGTCGTGCCTCTTCAACACATCAATGAGCGTTTTCTTGAGCTGATCAATCTGCGATTCTTCCATTCTCTTAATGTTCAGTTCCCTTTACTTTTATAAGTTCTTTATGGTTCCCGCGGGAAATCGCCGCCAACTAAAATGACGGCTGCTGCTTTTACGGAGTGTTCTGCTGCAAAGGCTTCTATCTCTTCATGCAGGATCTCGCCGTCTTCCAAGCGCAGGATAAAAGTGCGGCCAAAATGAGCTTGGGAGTATTTCATCTGTTAACTAATCTTTATTATGAACGTCTATTAAGAGTTAAGTTTTACCCACGCTAAGCGCAAGCTTAGCAATAGAAAACGGAGCGCCTCGAATCAGCACTAAAAACGGCTGATACGAGCTTAAACATGGAAACAAAAATGTTTAGATGGTAAAATAATAAATTTATATTATTACTTCTTTTCAAGATAGTATGGATAAAACAAAGGGGCTACTTTTAGCATCAGGGATTATCTTGCTAACCACAACAGCCACTTTTCTTTTATTGATTCCAGATTACGATTCAAATATTTATAAAATTCAATCAGATATCAATGAGCTAAATGAACAAATCTATACCAGACAATTAAATATCAATCTTTGTTCAGACCAGCTCGTAAAAATATCTTCAACACGTGGAACTTATGAGATTCTAAAAGAGTTAAATTCATCACAACAGAATGACTGGGAAAATCATCTAAGAGCACAGTATATCATGTTAATCAAAATGGTGGCCCAAGAAAATACAGATATAGATTATTTATCTACTTTAAGTATTGAAGAATTAGAGGAACGCGCAGAATCAGAAGTTAAGCTATCAAATGAAGAATATAATAAGTTAGTACACGATAAAAATACTCTGGATGAAACTTTAAATCTAGAAATAGAAAAGAGAAACAAGTTGAATAGGGATACAGCTATAGTCCAATTATTTGGTTTGTTCTTAGGAATTTTAGGCTCTTCTTTGAAGAAAAGTTAAAACTATTCACATTCAAATATGGCTAAAGGCTTATATTAAAAGTATTCCACTTATCCCCTAATTGCCCCGCGTAATCGCATAAAGCTATTTCTTTTACTCTAAATTTATTACTTTTTCTCAATCTAACGCTCAGTTCAATCTTTAACCTTCCATCTGCGATGATAGAAGCTTAACTAAGAACAAAAAAGCTGCATCCGCTTGTTTCATAGTTTAACCACGCTTCTGCATATACAGTCCCGTCAGATAGCTCGCCATGAAAATCAAAGCAAACGGTATCCAGGTGCTCAGCGGACTTGTAAACATTTCAAAGCTGTTCAGTATGAGCAATGCGACAACGAAGAAATCGACGGCGATGACAAAGCCAACAAATATCGCGGCGGTTTGCAGAGGCGTGGTGTAATTGAACTTTGTGAAATAGATGAACGAGAGCACAGCAAAGATGAGCGGAGCGCCAATGGCATGAATAATGAGCGCGTTTCCCTCCGAAGTTAGGGCCATGCCGATCTCCATCGTCGCACCGCAGAGCGCCCAGCCTAGCAATGCGAATATCAGGACAATAACGAGTCCCTTAACGTTCATTTTTCCATCATAGCCCCTAATTAGATCGGTATATATATGGCTTTCGGATAATCACGCGTAAACTGCAATTTTACCCACCTAACTTTTACGAATAGTTTTCTTTCCCGGTTTTCTTTTAAGGAGCAGCAACTTCTTTACATCTTCGATCTCCTCTTGTGAACTCACCGCGATAAACAGCCATTTGCCCTCTGGGTATTGCTGCGTCCCTTCCAGTGTTCTTCTGACGTTAGTTCCTAAAGAAAGTTGTGAGGCGGCATCAACTAATGTCGGACCCAGGACAATTTGGACGACAAAACCATCTTGCTGAGGATAGAGCGAAACGAGTGTTTTTCTACTTCTCTGAAACCAGAGCTGCCACCCATAACTCTTACCATAGTATCTAAAAACCCCCTCAATTTGATAGTTCTCTGAAATAAAAGCGACTAAGTCTTCCCACAACGGAAGCTTCGCACCAACTATGGCTGAAACATCCTGCATTGTTGGTTCTTGATCTTTATTTGGGAATGCACTGATGCTCATTGGTTTCTACCATCCAATATACCAACCACAATATTTAAGATTAGCGATTTATCAACCGGTACATTAAACTCTGGTGAAGTTCGATCGCACTGTCCGGGCACATCTCGTGGCAGCAGTAGCACCGAATACACTTGTCGTCTTCTATTTGCGCGCAGTCTTCGTCAGTAAGGGTGATCGCTTCTGAAGGGCAGGACTCGCGGCATGCGCCGCAGGCGCTGCAACTGCCCTTGATAACACGAGGCTGCAGGGTCGTCCCCTTCTTCAATAGCGGCGCTAACAAACTCCATCTGCCAAGACCGCCACCCTCTGGTACGGTAGCGGGAAGCTTGTAATCGGGGATTCGCAACTCTGATATATCCGCACCGATAATCTCCACGTCCTCAAGACGGTTAGGATAGAGTCCCCGGGTCTCTGCTTCGAGTAAAACCGGATTCTGTTCTCTTTTAAGCCCGATTAGATCGCTCGCCACCACATCAAGAGCTAATGGACTTTCAGCCGCGATCAGCAGACCCACATGCCGGGGCCTCCCTCTCGAGCCTGGCCCTTCTCCTTCCAGACCCATCACGGCGTCCATAATCGACAGCCGGGGAGAAACATACTCTGCTAAGTCAAGCAGCATCGCGGCAAAATGGCTCTTCTCAAGGAGTTTTGCATGATAGCCCGGTTTTGTTAGTCCCGGGATAACGCCGAAGATGTTCTTGACCGCACCTGTCAGGTGCATGAAGGCGTGTGTCTTCAACTTGCAGAGATTAAACAAGGCGTCCGCCTCAAGTACCGGAGTAATAACTTCGAACCGCTTGATTAAGTTCCCTTCCGGATACGAAACGATCTCGTACCCGGTGTCTACATTGAGATCGATGCCGTCCTCTTCGGCAACCCTGTACATCTCACAGGTACGATAAAATTTGTTCAGCGTCTTCTCTGTGTACTGATAGCCAGAGCCGGGGCTATCTGCAATAATGGGAATTGCACCCGCATCCTTCACCAAACGAGCCACTGCGGACACCACTGCGGGATGAGTGGTCACCGCTTTCTCCACTTTGGCGGGCTGGAGTAGATTCACTTTGAGCACGATTCGCTCGCCTGCATGAGCAAAGCTGTCCATCCCATCCATCATGGCCAGCAATTCGGCCATCTTCGTCCCTACTTCTGAATAATCGGGACATCGGACGATGAAGACTTTGTCATCCATAGTTATCACAAATACCATGAGGGATAAGTTATTTGTGGATATGCCTAATAATAATAGTCTAAATTATCTCTCCGGAGCTTTTATCTGTTAAAACTCTAACTCTTCCGATTTTAGGGAATAACTTCTCAAGACACGGAATTCTCCACGCTGTATTTACCAATTGCGCGCTTATACGGTAGCATAGCAGG
>JGI24025J20009_10003307_pt1 | contig 11058 bp, 13 predicted proteins | sample Cruoilmetagenom3_FD_20009 | JGI IMG/M metagenome (IMG submission 20009) | reverse complement strand
AGAGAAGTAACCAGAGGGATGTTATGCTGAACGGGAAAACCATTATCCTAGGAGTGACAGGAAGCATTGCTGCTTATAAAGCAGTAGATATTGCCAGCCAGTTAGCTAGATCAGAGGCAAGAGTGAACGTAATTATGACTGAAGCAGCTACTGAATTTGTAGCTCCTTTGACCTTCCAAACTATTACAGGCCGGCCGGTAGTCACTGAGATGTTTGCCTTGGCTTCTCAATCCAACATTGAACATATATCCTTGGCCGAAGCTGCTGATGTGATAGTCGTTGCCCCGGCCACAGCTAATATTATTGCCAAGCTAGCCGCTGGCATCGCTGACGACATGCTATGCTCTACAGTGTTGGCGAGCAAAGCACCGGTAATCATCGCTCCAGCCATGGATCCAAATATGTATGAAAATCCTATCACCCAGGATAACCTATCTAGATTGAGAACACGTAACTTTATCGCTGTTGGCCCAGTCTCAGGCAGGCTAGCTTCGGGCAAGGAGGGATTAGGAAGGCTCGCTGATACCAACGATATTGTAGATGCCATTCGCCAAGTATTGGGAAGAAACGAGGACTTGGCTGGCAAGCATATTGTGGTCACGGCTGGTGGCACCCAAGAGCCCATTGACCCCGTTCGTTACATCACCAACCGTTCCTCAGGGAAAATGGGTTATGCTCTAGCTGAAGCAGCCCGCGACCGGGGAGCTGAAGTGATGTTGGTAACAGCACCCACCTCGCTGGCGAGACCCGCTGGCATAGAAATAGTCCATGTTTGCACTGCTGAGGAAATGTACCAAGCAGTAAAACATGCTATCTCTCAAACCGATGCCCTGATCATGGCTGCAGCCGTAGCTGATTTTCGTCCTACACGAGCAGCTAAGGATAAGATAAAAAGGGAACAAGATAAATTAACTCTGGAATTTGAGCGCACCCCGGATATTTTGGGCAGTATCAAGGGAGATTTCATTAAAGTGGGCTTCGCCGCTGAAAGCAGCAACCTGGTGGAAAATGCCAAACAGAAGCTATATCAAAAGAGACTCGACCTTATTGTGGCCAATGACATCACGGCTAGCGATAGCGGCTTTGGTGCCGACAATAACCGAGTAACAATAATTGACCAGGAAGGCAAAATTGATAGCTTGCCTCTCCTACCTAAAAGGCAAATAGCCGATAGAATCTTGGATAAGCTAGCGAAGCTTCTAAGTAAGCGTTAATCCGTCCTTGACAAGATTCACCATTATGTTACACTAGTTATGGAACTAATTAGAGTCTAATCTTAGGTGCAATATGGTTACTAAGAATAAAGCACATTTAATTTTCCCCGAAGAGCTTCTCCAAGCAATAGACAAACTGGTAGGCAAAAGGGGAAGGAGCAAGTTTGTGGTGGAAGCAACGAAGAAGGAATTGAAAAGAATCCAGTTTCTCCAGGCATTGCAGGAGGCAGCAGGTTCTTGGAAAGATGAGGAGCATCCTGAGCTCCAAGAAAAGGGAACTTACCAATGGGTGCGGGAGCAGCGGGAGATGGAGGATGGAAGAATTAGGGAATTTTCACGGTAAATTGTGGCTAATTATCTGTTAGACACCACTGTAATCATTGATTGTCTTCGCGGGAGGAAGGAAACAGTTGGCTTTTTAACCCAGATAGCCTCTGAGGGCTCAGTAGTTGGGTGTTGCGCAGTTAATATTGCTGAAGTTTATGCTGGAATGAGGGAACATGAGGGAGAGCTTACCCGGAAATTCTTAGATAGCCTTGAGTATTATGAGGTAACCAGAAACTTGGCCGAGTTAGCAGGGATGTATAAAAGAGCATACGCTGGGAAGGGGGTTACCCTTTCACTTTCGGATGTTATAATTGCTGCTGTAGGTATTTCCAACAATCTGACGCTTGTCACCGATAATTCAAGGCATTATCCCATGCCTGAGCTCAACGTCAAGCAAATAGAGGCAGGAAGTAGAGGCTAATATGCTGCTAATAGACGGTGTGAAGTATGAGGAATGGACACCGACAAATGAAGATGAGTTTGAGCAGATAGTTAAAGAGCATGCCAAAGACATCTTCGGTGAACAATCTATATATCTCGATATAAAACACAAGCTAAAGTCAGAATCAGGAATCGGCTCCATCCCTGATGGGTATGTGATTATTTTTGGGGATGAACCTCATTGGCATATCGTTGAAGTAGAATTATCCCGCCATCCAGTATATGAGCATATAGTTAATCAACTTGGCAGGTTCATTAACGGCATTAAAAATCCTTCGACTCAAAAAGACATAGTTGATACTCTATATCAGGGGGTAGATAGCGACGAGTTTCTTAAGCTTCGCTTGAAGAAGGCAATTGGGACAACCGAAACCTATAAATTCCTTGCAGACCTCATCTCAAAATTACCAGTGGTAACAATCATCATAGAAAAACGCACAGAGCAACTAGATGAAGCTATCGGCGCACTTGCTCACCCCCAAATCAAAGTCGTAGAGTTCCAAACATTTGCCAGAGAGGGCGTTGGAATAGATGTTCATGCACACTTGTTCGAACCACTTTATAAACTCCGAGAGCCCCCAACGGCGGAGTCAATCACCAGCACTAAAGCTGAAGAAAGGAAAACTGTGGCAGGAAAAGTAACCTTTCAAGAATTAACAAATGCAGGCTTGGCGAAAGACGGACAAATCTTACGTTTTTACCACACTCGATTATTTAATGATGAACAAGCACAAATCGTTACCTCTTTCAATGAATTGAAGTATAAAGCCGATGGTAAGCTGTATTCGGTCTCAGAGCTAGCTAAGAAGCTCCTCATAAAATACGGATTTAAACATGACCAACATGCAGTGGCTGGGCCTAAATATTGGAAAACTGATGATGGGAATTTGCTAGACAACTTGAATGAGCAAATAAGAGGCCGTCGAGGTGATAGAAAATAAGTGCAGCGTGAGGCTTCAGCCTCGCAGCAACCTAAAAAGCCGCATTATATTTTCTCAATAGATGAGCTAACTAATATGTCTGAAATCCCTAAAGCTTATGAGCCAGGCAAGGTAGAACGGAAATGGTATGACTTCTGGCTGGAGCAGGGCTACTTCACCCCTAAAATAGACCCAGAGAAAAAACCCTTCGTTATCATCATGCCACCGCCGAATGTCACCGGTGAACTTCACTTGGGGCATGCCCTAACAGCTGCATTAGAAGACATCATGGCTAGGTGGCATCGGATGAAGGGAGAGCCTACATTGTGGCTTCCTGGGACCGACCACGCTGGCATTGCCACACAAGTTGTCGTCGAGCATAAGCTGGCCGAGCAAGGTCTGACCAAGAGCGGCATAGGCAGGGAAGAATTCCTAAAAATGACTTGGAAGTGGGCAAAGAAAAGCAGGCGAAACATCAACTACCAGCACCAAATGCTCGGGGCGTCCTGCGACTGGACACGAGACTGCTTCACCCTGGACAAGGGGCCAAGTAAGGCAGTGCGCACCGCTTTTGTCGGCCTTTACAACAAGGGACTGGTCTATCGTGGGGAGAGGATGATAAACTGGTGCCCAAGATGTCAAACCGCCCTTTCCGACCTCGAAGTTGAACACAAAGATGTTACCACCCACCTTTACTATATCCGCTATCCTCTATCCCACAGTGAAGGCTTCTTGACTATAGCCACTACCCGACCAGAAACCTTTTTCGGGGACACCGCTGTGGCGGTAAATCCGAGGGACACGCGCTACAAGGAACTCGTGGGGGAAGCCGTGATCCTTCCCATCATAAATAAAAGAATTCCTATCATCAGCGACGAAGCCGTGGACGTTTCCTTTGGCACAGGAGCATTAAAAATAACCCCAGCTCATGACCCCACAGACTTCGAAGTGGCTGAGCGACACAATTTGCCGGTGGTAAGTATTATGAACCCTGATGCTACTTTGAACGAGAACGCCGCCCAATATATGGGACTGGACAGGTTCGCCTGCCGAGACAAAGTAGTTGCTGACCTCAAGGATCAAGGCTTCTTGGAGAAGATCGAGCCTTACCTTCATTCGGTAGGACATTGCACCCGTTGTCAGACGATGGTCGAACCCAAAGTTAGCCTACAGTGGTTTGTTCGCACACAACCTCTAGCCGAGGCGGCCATTAATGCTGTCAAACAAGGCAAGATTAGCATAATTCCAGAGCACTTCAGTAAAACCTATTTTGGCTGGATGGAGGATATCAAGGATTGGTGTATTAGCAGACAACTATGGTGGGGACACCGTATTCCGGTGTGGTACTGTCAGAATTGCAACAAAGTGACAGTAGCGGTAGATGAACCTATCACCTGCCAGCACTGCGGCTCACAGCAAATCGTCCAAGACCCAGACGTCCTTGACACCTGGTTTAGCTCAGCATTATGGACGCACTCTACATTGGGATGGCCAGAGGATACCAATGACCTCCGTTACTTCTACCCCACTTCCGTAATGGAAACCGGTTACGACATCCTCTTCTTTTGGGTGGCTAGAATGATCATGATGGGGCTGGAAGATACTGGTCAAATTCCCTTCCATACCATTTACCTTCATGGACTGCTCCGAGATGAGCGTGGCGAAAAAATGAGCAAGCTACGAGGGAATATCATCAACCCGATCGAAACTATCGGCGCATATGGCATTGATGCCCTTCGTTTTGCTCTCACCACGGGCAGCTCACCTGGAAACGACATAAATCTGGGCAGGGGCAAACTGGAATCGAGCCGCAACTTCGTGAACAAGCTGTGGAACGCCACCAGATTTATCGCCAAAAGCATAGATGCTGAAGTGCAAAAAGGCAAAGCCGCAGCAACAGCGGGAGCAGCAAAGCCCCAAGAAACGGAAGACCGCTGGATTCAAAGCAGGCTTAACCGCCTCATTAGCAGTGTGACCGAGCTTATGGAAACCTTCCAATTTGGCGAAGCGGAGCGCCAAATCTACGATTTCATCCGGTCAGAGTTCTGTGACTGGTACATTGAGATTGCTAAGATACGCCTCCGCAGTAATCAGGTGACGGCTTCACCGCTGCCGTTTCTAGCAAACACGCTGGAAAAATCATTGCGCCTGCTACATCCTTTTATGCCCTTCATCACGGAGGAACTATGGCAAAACCTGAAGCAGCGCTTGCCTAACAAAAGTCAAATGCCAGATTCCATAACCATAGCTCCATGCCCCGTGGCCGATGATAAAGCCATTGATACTGAAGCAGAGCGAGTTATGGATGCGACAGTAGAGATTATCCGCTCCATCCGCAACGCACGCACCGAACACAAGCTAAAGTCAAACCAGTGGGTTGGGGCAAAGGTTTATGCCGCTGAGCTCCTGCCTCACATCAGCTCTCAAGCCAAAACCATAGAAACGTTAGGCCGAGTCCGCCCACTAGCCATTCTTAATCGCCAGGAAAGGAAGCCAGAGGAAGAAAGAGCGCTCGTTCTGGTGCTGAGCGAGGCCGACGTAGTCCTGCCCTGGAGGGCCATGGCAGACCAGTTGGCCATAAAGAAGCGCTTGGCAAAGGAGAGGGACGCAGCTCAAGCCAGGATCAGTGAGATTGATAGCCGCCTGAAAAACGATGCTTTTCTAGCCAAAGCTCCCCCACACGTTATTGAACGGGAAAGGCAAAAACTGAATGGCCTTGAAGATAAGCTAGCAAGGCTGAAACTGGAACTGTCTCAACTGGGATGAGAAACACGGCGGCTTTTCAGCCTCATATAGCTGTGCAGCTTGGTCAAAGCTTTACTGGTGTCGCTGGCAACACGAGATTTCTCACATGTTTTCACACGTTGTTTGAATAGCCAGTATGTAAATTCTTTGATCTCGCCCAGGCTCAGAGAGTTGTACCTGGGGCAGTGTCTTTCCCTCCTAAAACGATTCACCAACTCCTTTTGAGTGGCCCCATAGATACGTTGATACGCCTCATCAATCGTCCCGCTGTCATTAGCCAAGCCTGAAGCTCGCTTCTTCTTGCGAATCTCCTCAGCTACAGCCAGGATAAGAACCTCCTCCACAAGAACGCCGTAAAGGTAATTGAGGTAAGCCTGATATTTCGCCTTGCCAATCAGCTCCTTAAACTCGTCTGTACTCAATTCTAGTGGCGGACGGTCAAAGAAAAGAAACTCAATCAGCTCGTTCTCGGGAATAAGACCTTCAATCTCCTCACACAGCCTTTCCGCCAGAACTAGCCAATCGAAGGCTTCCTGGTCAATAAGGTAGCGATAATGGCGTCCATTATGGTCCTCCTCAGCAATGCTCCATGTTCGGATCGCGTCAAGCAATGCTAGATACCAATGCTTCCCTTCAGCAATAGCCTGCTTTAAATACCCAATCGCCTGGATATCGCCTACGGAAGTGGACATGACGCCTACCCTGTTAACACTCATTACATATTATTGTATCTCAACCATATTTGGAAGGCTCAACATAATATCTGCCAGTTGTTGCGTTCGGCAAATTGACGCAGGTCCTTATCAGGATAAGTTGCCACCGGATTACCCACCAACTCCAACAGGGGAATATCAGAAACACTATCAGCGTAGGCAAAGCTTGAGGCAAGGTCTATCTCCAACCGATTTTGACTGATGAATTGCTCGACCAGAGTGACCTTATTCTTACCGAAACATACAGGTTTGATAATCTTTCCAGTATATATACCATCTATCACTTCAGCCCTGGTACCGACTACACTAGTTACACCCAGTTCTTGCCCCACAATTTCTAACAGTTCATGAAAGGTAGCAGACACAATCAGGACTATACGTCCACTTCGCTTATGTTCATTCAAAATGCCAACAAGGTCATCACGCAAGGAATTGAATATGTAATTACCGCAGACCCAGTGAAACATTTCTCGCACTGCGTCTTGACTTGCTCCCTTATAGATACCGCCCAGATCCTCCACCCACTTTGCCCTATATTTTTCCTTGCTGATTATTCTGCACTCGCCTAATAGCCATAAAGGTAAATGCGTAGCCCAAAATGCTAATATCCAGGCTCTCTTCTTTTTATGCACCAGATAATACTTCAAAAACCCTTCCCAGATATGTCCAGAGCACAAAGTGCCATCGAAATCAAAAAGGGCCATACTGCTATTCATCCAGTGCCCCTAGGACGGCAGACAATTTCTCGCAGGGCAAGGTATTTAATACATGCTGAGGCTCGCACCAAGCTCGCCGGGCTACGCCAACCCCAAACCTCATAAAGCCCAAATGAGCTACGCTGTGGGCATCGGTTTCAATAGCCAGTTTGACCCCCATATCCCTAGCGCGGAAAGCATGAATGTCATTCAAGTCAAGCCTGTCTGGCATAGCATTGATTTCGACCACCTTACCATTCTTGACTGCTGCTCGAAAAACAGCCTCTAAATCTATGGCCACTGGCTCACGTTCTCCTAACAGCCGGCAGGTAGGGTGAGCTATTATGTCAACGTCTGGATCCTCAATGGCACTTAATACTCTTCTGGTCATCTTTTCCTCATTCTGGTTCATAGCAGAATGCACGGCGCCAATAACCACATCTAAATCTGAGAGAATTTCATGCGACAGGTCCAAGCTCCCATCGGCACGAATATCAACTTCGCTGCCAGTAAGCACACGTATGCCATCTAAACGCCCGTTAACCGCCTTTATCTCAGCAATTTGCTTTCTTAGCCTTTCCTGGTCAAGTCCATGAGCGATGCCTCGCCCACCAGAATGATCCGTAATGGCTATGTATTGGTACCCCAAATCCTTAGCTGCCAAGGCCATCTCCTCAATAGAGTTATGACCATCGCTCCAATCAGTATGCATATGCAGGTCTCCCTTTATGTCAGATAACTCCACGAGTCGTGGCAAAGTCCCTTGTTCTGCCCTTTCCACCTCGCCTTGGGCTTCCCTGAGCTCAGGCGGAATATACTGGAGACCCAGCCGATGATAAAACTCCTCTTCAACAGCAAATTTCTCCAGCTCACCCGTGGTCATATCAGTAATCCCATACTCACTCAGCTTTAGTCCTTGCCTCCTTCCTCTTTCCCTTAAGGAGATGTTATGTTGCTTGCTCCCGGTGAAATACTGAAGCAACGAACCAAATGAGTCATGCTCCACCATTCTCAAGTCAACTTGCAATCCTCCGGAGGCGATAGCGCTCGCCTTGGTTGACCCCTGAGCCAGCACTTGCCCCACATGAGGCAAGACAACAAAAGCGTCTATGACTTCCTTGGGATTATCGGCAGTGCCCATAAGGTCAATGTCGCCCAAAGTTTCTCTAAAGCGGCGCAAGCTGCCAGCATAAGTCATATTTCTTACCCCAGGGACGGCACGAAGAGAGCCAAGGATTTCATCTACAATAGGCAAAGCTTCGCCAATGGGAATACGCTGGTCTTTACGCCTCAAGGCTTGAATTTGCTGTAGGATATTCCCAGCAGCCTTGTCACCCAGCCGAAAGAGCCCAGCTACTCGACCGTCACTGATCGCCCGCTCCAAGGCATCCACCGAGCTTATTCCCAATTCGCTAGAAAGTCGGTTAGCTGTCTTGGGCCCAATGCCTGGAATCGCCAGCAGATTAGTTATGCCTTCAGGAAACTCAGCCTTCAGATTCTCATAATAACCCAGCTTTCCTGTAGTCACCAACTCAGTAGCCTTCTTAGCTATTGCCTCGCCCACGCCAGGGATACTTCTCAAGTCTTCCCCTTCTTCAAGCATAATCTTTATTTCCCTGGGATAATGCTCAATAGCCTTAACTACCTTCTGGTAAGCACGAATCTTGAAGGCATTCTCCCCCTTAAGCTCAAGGAGGTCAGCAATGTCACTGAAAACCTTAGCAATAGCTGTGTTTTTCATCGCCTTTATTTTCCTATGTAGATTTAATCACAACAGCATGAATTCTATAGGTTTCAACTTGCCAGTTGTTGGGTCTAATTCAAAGCCAAGGGTTTCAAGGGTGGTGACTCCAAGCAAAGCTGGCGCCTCTTCACTACCAAAAACCACGTCTATGAATCTCTCCCTGCCTTCAATTTCAATTTGGGCATTGCCAAGGGGCAATTCCCTCATCTCACCAGTAGCTAGTTTGAATCTTTCTTTGCTTCTCGGTTCAATGGCTAATTTCTTAAGCACCGGAGCTGGCACCACGGTAAGCATAGCGCCAGTATCAGTTATGAACTCAATTTCCACACACCTGGACTTGTCCGTAATACTGCTAACTTTGCCCTTGACACGCACATAGCCCATAAATTCACTTCCCCTTCAATAACTCAGCCTTCTCCCTAATCCACTCCCAGTCAGCACTGCCGTGATTAAAGAAAGACTTGAAGTTATCCTTCAGCCACTCGTAGTAGTCATCTTCGGTATACTGGCAAAAGGCTTCTACAAGTGCATCTTTAGAAATATCCTCGGGAATTTCTAGCTCCATATCCTCAAACTGGCAATCAAGGAATTCTTTAACTACCGCTCTATCAAGCATGATACACTCCTACTTGATTGTTTTAACTTGTCTCCTAAGATAGCAAAACACCAAGTTCTTTTTCGAGATCTACATAAGCCTTTTTGCGCTTATGGAGTTCTTTTATTTTCTCTAATTCGATGGGCTTCAGCTGACTAATAATCTCATGAAAAGTTCCTGAGAGCAAATTCTCTGCCTTATTAAGATCTGGTTGAGACGCCACGATGAAAATATGACTGTTCCACAAGTCGAAGGCGTGTTTTAACTTTGCAAGAGCATGATAAATGTCTCCGCCAATTTGAACTTCAAAGACATAGGTTGGCACAGAGCGTTCCACTTTTCTCCACACGACATCAAGCTTTCCTATATCAAAGGGATATTCCGGCTCGGCAATATAGCCTTGGAGTTTCCCAATCTCAATCAGTTTCTGTTTAAGTTCTTCATGCAAAGACAAAGGCCGCTTTGCTTGCTCGAACTCAGATACCGGCAAAATTTGCGAGACCACTTGGTGGGCCAAGTCAGCCTTAAGTAACTGAAAGCCTCTACCAGCTTTGAGTTTCAATACGTCTGAGGTCACCATACGAGTTTTCCATTCATCAGGAGGAAGGCAATACTCTACGTTAAATTCGAAGCGTAACGGCCATATTACCTTTCCTCGGGCGATTTCATCAGGCCAAAGCGGCTCAATCTGCCGAAATTTAGTTTGAATCGTACCGTACCCAATTATTCCACTAATGGGCTGCGTAGCATAAAATAGCACAATATCAGCTGGAGCAAGAGATTCCCATGACTGTTTTTGTCTCGCTGTAAGCCCCCAAATATTTTTCTGCTCGAAGGCAGTTTTCCAATTTCTAGGTGGACCTACCGCTAACCAATAGTTTACCAATTATCCCTCCTTATCTTACACCCCCCTGTAAGTACCAGGTTGATTTTATGTCAGCCAATGTCCTCAATCCCATCCCAGCAGCCAAGGTGACAAGCATAACAAACACAAGAGCCACAAGAGGTTAACTCATCGCCTGGTTCTGTAACATCGCCTTCTGCCACGACAAGGACCGCTTGCCCCTGTTGCATCGGCTTCCCACATTTATCACAGGTAGTAACACCCAAACAGGCTTCCATCATACCAGCCTCCTACTCCTTCAAGCTATATTCTCCCACCCACCTTATTCTAGATACTTTCTCCTGAAGGGAATTAACGAGTCTCTTATCATTAGTCCACAATTCGCAGTCATTTAACTCGGCAACCGCTAAATATTGCATATCATAGGTTCGAGGAAGATTGAACTTCTTGGCTAATTTCCAAGCCCCTTCCTGAATCCTGGGGCTATCAATACTTTTCACTCCCATCTCTAAGTAGGTTGAAAAAGCTTCTTCACCCTCTTCAGGAGGAAGCCTTTTGAAATAGACTTGCTGTCTAAGAACCGAGGTAACTTCGGCATGAAATAATGGGGGAGCAATAATCTCCACACCGGCATTATCCCATTTCCAGCGTAAAGCATTAGCTATTTCGTTTTGCTCTACAGATAATAACCAAGTCAGGGCCAGGCTAGCATCAATGCACACTTTATCGTTCATAGATATGCCTTTGGCGCGATTCCTCGATTAAGGCTGAAACATCAAATTCCACTCCTGTCTTCGCCCTAATCCTCTCCTGCAAAGCC
>JGI24025J20009_10003305_pt1 | contig 11060 bp, 9 predicted proteins | sample Cruoilmetagenom3_FD_20009 | JGI IMG/M metagenome (IMG submission 20009) | reverse complement strand
TTTGCTCATACTAAACCTGTAATCTCTTGCTTAAAGGCAGGTAAGGATGTTCTTTGTGAAAAACCTTTAGCCATTACTATAGAAAATTGCCAGGAAATAGTGAAAGCTGTAGAAGAAAGTGGTAAAAAACTAATGGTAAACTATGGCAACCGCCATCGTCCTCGAAACATAGTCATAAAAGATGAAATAGAAAAAGGAAAGTTAGGGAATATTCAATATGTATATGTATGTTTGAATGAAATGCTTGAGAAAACCCTGAAATTAAACTGGGTTTCTCGGACTACTCCTACTTTTTTTCTTCTTTCTCACTGTGTAGATTTGATTATGTGGTTAACAGGTCTTTCCTTTAAAGAAGTTTATGGTAAAGAGTCTTATTCTATCCTCAAAAAGAAAGGAATTAATGCCCCAGACAGTGTAGCCTTTGTTTGTGAACTGGAAAATGGAGCTATAGCTACATTGGAGAGTTGTTGGACAATGCCCTCTCACTATGCTCCTGAAATCTCCTTCAAGATGAAACTATTTGGTGATAAGGGATGTATAGAAGCTGATCTTTTTCCTCATGACTTAAATAAATATGATTCCCAATCTTCTCATTGTTTGGACTACACTTTTTCATGGACAAATCACAGGAAAAAAGTCAGTGGTTGGTGGGTGGACTCAGTGAATTATTTTATTTATTGTCTAAAAGAAGGTATCAATCCTCATCCTTCTGTATACGAAGGTAAAAGAGTTAGTGAAGTAATATTAGCTATGGATAAATCTTGCAAAGAAGGAAGACCTATTAAAATAACAACCAGTTAAGGAGGTTTTTATGGGTAAATTAGCTATAACTGGAGGAGAAAAGATAGCTTTAGATCTAGAGAAAAATATCCCCCGTTGGCCATTGGGAGGACCGGAGGATAAGGAAAATTTGCTTAAAGTTTTAGAGAGTAGAAAATGGTGTAGAATTTATATGGGTTCAATGGCAGAAAAATTTGAGAAGAATTTTTCTCAATATCACAATGCTAAATATGCTATCGCTACTGCTAATGGAACTGTATCCTTAGAGCTTGCACTGAGAACTTTGGGAGTAAGATATGGTGACGAAGTTATTGTGCCAGCGGTAACCTTTATTGCTACTGTTTCAGCAGTTACAGAATTAGGAGCAATTCCGGTATTTGCTGATATAAACTTAGAAACAGGTTGCATAGATAAAAACTCTATAAAAAGTTTAATTACTCCTAAAACAAAAGGAGTTATTGGAGTGCATTATGGGGGATATCCTATAGATTTCGATGTTTTACTCCCTTTAGTTAAAAAGTATAATCTCTTTTTATTAGAGGATGCAGCTCATGCTCAGGGAACAGAATGGAGGGGAAGAAAAGTGGGAGCTATTGGAGATATGAGTTCTTTTTCCTTCCAGGAATCAAAATCTTTAGCTTCTGGAGAAGGAGGGGTAGTTGTTAGCGATAAAGAAGAATTAGCAAATAAAGCCAGGTTAATTCATAATATTGGGAGAGCATTAGGAAAACCAGGATATATGCATTACATTTTATCATCAAATTATCGCCTTTCAGAATTTTTAGGGGCGCTCCTTTTATCCCAGCTTAAAAAGTTACCTCAAGAGACTGAAACTAAATTTCAAAATGGTATTTTTTTAAAAAAAGAGCTGAGAAAAATTGAGGGTTTACTACCTCTAAAAGAGGATATAAGAATAACTAAAAGAGGTTACTATTTCCTTGCGCTTCGTTATCAAAAGGAAGTATTTGGAGGAATTGATAGGGATAAATTTGTAAAAGCTTTAAATGCTGAAGGTGTGCCTTGTGGGGTAGGATATGGATTTCCACTTTATAAGAACCCTGCTTTTAAAAAAGAAAATTTAGAGCCTCTTTATGCAAAAGGGGCAAATCTGCCAAATTTTGAAAGTTTATTTCTTCCTAATTCAGAAAAGTTTTGTAAGGAACAAATTGTTATTCCCCATCAAGTTCTTCTTACTGATAAAAAATATCTTTATTTAATTCCAGAAGCGGTAAAAAAAATAAAAGAAAATATTGATGAATTAAGGAGCGCATTATGAGAAAATATCAGTATGAGTTAATGAGACCAGAGGAAATTATCAAGGAAAGAGATTGAGAGAGAACTACCCTTCCTTAATATTAGCCGAAGATTTTATGAAGGTTGTAATTTAAAGGAAAATCATTATTGTCAATGGATGGGGGATTTCAAAAAATTCGAAAAAAAGTTTTCGACGCGGGGTTGACAAATAGGAACTTTATGTTATAATATAGAAAATATGAAGAAAACAAATTTAATAGAAATAGGTTTACGAATTAAGCAAATCAGGAAAAAAAGGAACCTTAGTCTCCAAAATTTAGCAAATAGAAGCGAATTATCGAAAGGATTTATATCCAAAATAGAAAATTTTAGAACAATCCCCTCCTTGCATGTATTATCAAAAATAGCAGAAGCTTTAAGTGTGGATATGGCTGAACTTGTTAAAAATGTAAACCAGAAGAACAGGCAAACATATATTGCTGTGAGAAAAAACAAGAGAAAAATAATTGAAAGAGAAAGCGCTAAAGGATTTATATATGAATCTCTCATAACAAAAAGCATTAAAAGTTCGTTCTTTGAGTCTTTTGTTTTAACCCTGGAGAAGGGCGCAAAAAGAAAACCTGTTTCTACTGACGGAGATGAATTCCTTCTTATATTGAAAGGAGAGATAGAATTTGAGTATGGGGAAGAAAAAATCATTTTAAGAGAAGGAGATTCAATGTTTTTTGATGGCAGAATTCCTCATGTCCCTGAAAATATAGGAGAAGGAAAAGCAATATTTTTAGCAATTTATTTATTAAAGGTATCTCGTTAATTCAAAACTATTTGATACTAAATCTACAAGGCTGAAAGGAGGTGAAAAAAGTAAGTAAAAGCCATTGTAGCTTACAAATAAATTAGGAGGAAAAAAGTGAAAAAGATAAGTAAATTTTTGGTCTTTACAATTGTAACTTCTTTATTAATAGGAGTTATGGGAATATCTGGATTTACAGCTGAGAAGAAGTCTATCACCCTTAAAGTTCAGTGGTTTCCTACAGTAGCATATGATAATTTTTTAGAACTACAAAGTGAAAATCCTAGGAAATTAACGGGTTGGTTGGCTTATGAATGGATAGCGAATCTTTTTGCAAGAGAAAATCCAAATATAAAGTTAGAATTCATGCCAGGTATCTCTCAAAGTAAAAGCGAACCTTTGCTAACAGCTCTTGCTGGAGGAACTGCTCCCTGTTGGTACTATGCCCCTCAAGATAACATGGAATCTGTTATTTCTAAAGGATTAGCAGCCGATATCACTGATTATGTAAAGGATTGGGAAGGAGCCAAGAAGATTCCTTCTACTTTATGGGAACCCTGTTGGCGAAATGGCAGATGCTATGGAGTTATTAGAGATTTAGTTTCCAGTATGAGCGTAGCGTACAGAAAAGATTGGTTTAAAGAAGCGGGAATTTTTAATGCTAAAGGAGACCCAGCTGTTCCGGATAACTGGACAACAAAGAATTTCACTGATATTGCTATAAAGCTGACTGATGTCAAGAAAAAACGCTGGGGATGGGCTATAACTTCTACTTCCTGGGGAGCAGGATGGTTTACCGGAGAAATATGGTCGGTCATTCTGGGAATACCCAGAACAGTACCTGATAAAACTTTTAAGTACACCTGGAGATGTAGTCCAGCAGAGGAATGGGCTAAACCCCTTCAGTTCTTAAAAGACCTTCTCTGGACTCATAAATGTGCTCTCGGAGGAATGACCTACGACTTTGGTACTGCCTATAAAGAATTTGATGGTGGCCGGGCAGGCATGAGTTTCAAAATGAATGGAACTCTTAAGACCTATGCATTAAATGAAGGGAAACCCGGATATCTATGGGCAAGTAAGGTAGGAGTAGCACCCTTCCCCATAGGAGCAGGTGACTTAAAATATGGTGACTACTGGACTAACTATTTTGTAATGAATCCCACCTTAAGTAAAGAAGAGAAAGATGCTGCCTGGAAACTACAAGATTACTGCTTTATGAATGGTGAAGGAAGACAAACTTTTGTGAATATGTATGGTCAGGCAGGAATTGCTGAGACTACTACCACTGTTTATTCAAAGCTTCCAGAAAATGTAGCTAAACTGATACCTGCGGAGTGGGGAAAAGTGATAGATGAAGATGTTATCGGTATTCCTGTTGGCCCTGTTCGCTCGGTAGGAACAGCTGCAGGCTATAATGTCCCTCTCAGAAACTGGAATATAATGAAAGACCACATTGGTAATGCTGTAGAAGCGATAGTAAGTGATTCTAAGGCTGATCCCCTAAAAATAGCACAAGATATGAAGAAAAAAATTGATAGTGTGGTTTTAAATTATAAGGCTGAGGAAACTACCAAAGAGGATTTCAAAAGATACTACACTGCTCTCGGAGAATACTATCAGAAGAATTTCCCTGAATACTATAAAGAATACTTCCTGGGCTACTTAGAAAAATACTATAAGATCTGGTAAGAGAGATTTAAAAGGGGCTGCTCTTTAAGCAGCCCCTTTTTATCTAAAAATAATGAAAAAAAAGTTAACAAAAGATGAGATTAAGGGAAGGGGATTTAAATATATTGGTAGAACAGCCTGGCTGTGGACCATACCAGGAATATTAATCTATATTATTTTCCGCTGGTATCCTGTTCTTCTTTCATTCGTTGTTTCTCTTCAGAAATATCAAATACTGGGGAAAAGTACTTTTATTGGTTTATTAAATTTTAATAACTTAATTTCCGATCCGATGTTCTTCATAGTTTTTAGAAATACTCTTTATTATACAGCTTTATCCTTAGCTCTTGTTTTTTTACCTCCTATATTTGTTTCTATATTACTTATGGAAATGAGAAGAAGTGTCATTGCTATAATGATGATTCTCTGGTTTATTCCTGTAGGTTCTATAGCCAGTGTAGTTCTCTGGAAGTGGTTTTACAATACTCAATATGGCTTACTTAATGGTATTTTAGTTAGTTTAGGTCTCCCCACTTCGGGTTGGCTTAACGACGCTCGTCTAACTATGTTTTGCCTGGTTTTACCTGGCTTAATTATGTACGGTCCCGGTTTAATTTATATTGCCTCCATACAAAGCATTCCTGAAGAGATGTATGAAGCCGCAGAATTAGAAGGTGCAGGATTCTGGCAAAAAATATGGCACATTACTTTACCAAGACTTAGACCAATAATAGCTATGCTCTTAATTTTAGCTATTATTGGTAATATGCAAATGTTTAATCAAGCTTATATTATGACTGGTGGCGGGCCTCATGATGTTACCCGAACAGTGGTAATGTATATTTACAGAATGGCCTTTCAACGGTTTAAATTTGGATATGCTACAGCTTTAGCTGTAGTTTTATTCTTTGTATTATTTGTTTTAATTTATCTTCAAAGAAAATATTTTAAGGAAAATCCAGATATATAAGGATAAAAGATGCCTTTAATTGCAAAAGTAGGGAGAAAAAAGTGGAAAGTTAAATTCTTATTTATAGGCATTACTATATTTTTGTGGCTGGGAGTAGTTATTCACCTTTTCCCCGTTTGGTGGATATTCTCCTCTTCCCTTAAAGGTAATGTAGAGATATTTGCTTTTCCCCCCACTTTTTTCCCTCACACTCCTTACTGGGGAGTTTATAAATTACTTATTAAAGGTGCTAGTAAACTTCTACCATATCCATTATGGATTTATATAAAAAACAGTGTAATTTTGGTAGTAGGAGTAATATTACTCCAGGTGCCTCTTAGTGCTATAATTGCCTATACTCTTTCCAAACTTCATCGCCCAAGATGGAGTAGAATTTTATTTTTATTCTTTGTGGGAACTATGTTTGTTCCTTCGGAAGTTTCGCTTATTCCCAGTTACTTAATTTTGCAAAATTTTCCTTTCCCCTCTCGAAGTATTCCTAATATTCCCTTCACCAATACTACTTTTCCCCATATTAATTTTCTCAATACTTATTGGGCAGTGATCCTACCCTCTATGGTTAATGCTTTTAATGTTCTTTTATTTAAAGGATATTTTGATACTATTCCCAATGAGATTATTAATGCCGCCCGTCTTGATGGCTCTTCTGAAATAGGTATTTTAAGAAGAATAATACTTCCTATGTCAAAGCCTATCTTTGCTGTAGTTGGTTACTTTACTTTTACTGGAATATGGGGGTCTTTTTTATGGCCACTCATTGTGCTTAATAAGCCTGATTTATGGCCTATATCAGTAACTATTTATAAGGCTCAGGAAACAATCGCTCGTCTTGGGATCAGTGCACGTCCCTCTTCTGGTGAAATAGAGGAGATAGGTTTTTTGGGCTGGAATGGGATAATGGCTCTATCCGTTATGGAATCAATTCCCGTTATTATAGGCTTTCTTATCTTTCGAGAGTATTTAATGAAGGGAATAAAACTACGAGGATTTAAATAGAATATCTTAAAAAAATTTAATCTTGTAGTTGTTTCTTCTGTTAATAGATTGGTTTTTCCCTTCCCGGATTTAAAAAGTATCAATTTTGTTAATTAGTTCAGCTCTCCCGTCTTGATAAATAGACATAGATAAGATATAATAATGGTGAATATTTCGCTAAAGAATTAGAGAAAATTTAAAGGAGTTAAAATGAATTTAAAAGCAGGTATAGCTAAAGTAGATATCACTCCCCCTATAGGAGTTTATCTTACCGGATTTGGTAATCGGGAAAAACCTTCCATGGGAGTAAAATTACCTCTTAAAGCTAAATGTCTTGTCTTGAAAGATGAAAAAGAAAAAGTTGCTTTTATTAGCGTTGACCTTATTGGACTTGGCAAAAAAGTAACTCAAAAGAAAAATGGCTGAAGTTGAAATTATTATGCTGGGCACCAGCGCCGGTATTCCTACCCGTCAAAGAGCTCACCCGGCTATATTCCTCACTTATAAAGGTAAGAATGAATTTTGTTATCTTCTTGATTGTGGAGAAGGAACGCAAAGACAAATACTTTTTGCAGGCTTAAACCCTATGAAATTAAATGAAATCTTTATTACGCACTGGCACGGAGATCATTATCTTGGTCTTCCTGGATTAATAGATACTATGGGCTTTGAAAATAGAGAAAGGCCTCTAACTATTTATGCTCCGGAAGCAGAAAGAATTAAAAAGATATTAAACTGGGGATATCCTTCAAAAAGATTTGAGATAATTCCCAAAGATGTTCCTGCTAAAGGGGAAAAAATAACAACTTCATTGGAAACAGAAAATTTCAAAATTATCTCTACTCCTGTAGAACATAGTATCCCTGCTGTAGCCTATGCTCTCGTAGAAAAGGATAGGATTAAGATTGACAAAGAAAAAGCAAAAAGAATAGGCCTACCTTCTCAAGGAATAATCTATAGAGAAATTAAGAAAAAGGGAGAAATAATTTTTAAAAATAAAAAAATAAAACTAAAAGAAATCTCTTTTGTAAAAAAAGGGGAAAAAATAGTTTATTCTGGGGATACTAAAATATGTGAAAACTTATCTAAATTAGCTAAAGATGCTGACCTATTAATTCAAGATTGCACTTATTTTGACTTTAGCGAGAAGTTTAAAGAATATGGACATGCTTCTCTTAAAGATATTATAGATATGGTAAAAAAAACGAAAGTTAAAAAAATCATTTTAACCCATATTAGCCGAAGATATAAAAGTTCTAAAGAGCTAAAAAAACAGATAAAAGATTATCCCTCCTTAATATTAGCCGAAGATTTTATGAAAGTAGTAATTTAAAGGAAAAGTGGCTGAATGCAAGATTCTTCTAAAAACTTTAATTATTGGAAATGGCGAGTATTCTGGAGTGTTTCTTTAACTTATGGTATATTTTACCTTTGCAGATTAAACATTTCTGTAGCTCTACCAGAAATTGGTCATGAGTTTGGTCTCTCTAAAGCTCTCCTCGGGGGAATTGGTTCAGCCTTCTTTATTTTTTATTCTCTGGGACAATTTATCAATGGCCAGCTTGGAGATAGAGTCTCCCCTCGCCTGCTTATCCTTATCGGATTAATTGTTTCTTCCTCTTTAAACATTGCTGTAGGTTTTTCTTCCTCAATTTTAGCTATACTTATTTTTTGGGGAGCTAACGGTTACTTTCAATCTATGGCATGGGGACCGAGCGTAAAGATTTTAGCCTCCTGGTTTCCTCTTAAAGAAAGGGGAAAAATCTCTGGTTTTCAGGCTTTTTTTTACCACGGAGGGAACATTGCCAGCTGGATAATAGCCGGGTATTTAGCCCAAAAATTAGGATGGAGATGGACATTTTTTATCCCGGCAATTATCCTTTTATTTACAGGAATATATTTCTTTAACCGGGTAAGAAATAATCCCAGGCAAATAAATTTAGCCATTCCCTGGAAAAACTCTTCCACAAGTAGACAAGAAGTAAAATCTATCTTTAGACAAAGTATTGGGAATCCCCGTATCTTGAAGGTAGCTATCTCTTTCTTTTTTCTTTCCATAACCAGTTACGGTTTATTATTCTGGCTTCCTTCATATTTAGTCTCTTCAGAGGATTCTTCTGTCTCTTTAGCTGCTTACCGCTCCATAATATTACCTATTTCAGGTGCAGTGAGTGCGTTATTTACTGGTTGGATGACTGACCGCTTCTTTTCTTCAAAAAGGACGCCTCTGGCTATTATTATGCTTATATTTTCCTTACCTGTAATTTTTATTCTCCCTTATTTATCTTCTGTTAATAGTAAACTGTTGTTTATTTTTCTCTTAGGACTTCTTATTTATGGTCCCCATATGCTTATGGTAGGAACAATGCCAATGGATTACGCTACCGAAAAAGCGGCCTCTTCAGCCGCAGGATTTATTGATTCCTTAGGGTATTTGGGAGCAACTATTGGAGGAATAGGAACAGGATTAATTATTGACTATTTTTCCTGGGATAAAGTATTTATCTTTTACGGAATATCTATCTTCCTCTCTCTACTCTGCCTTTCTTCAGGAAAAAAATCCAAAGGAAGAGAATAAACAAAAGATTTAATTTATTCCAAAAAATTACTTAATTTAAAAAATATAAAAATATTAAATTTAAATATAGAGTATAGTCAATAAAGTCTTTATAGAAAAAAATGGAAGATGGATATAAAGCATTAGGAGATATTTTAAAAATTACTACTCGGGCAAGCTTATCTCTCCAAAAAAAAGTTTTACCAGACAACAATAACCTCCATCCCTACTGACAAAAGTTTTCCCACCGATGTTTTGCTCCCTAATGGCACCTTACCCAAGAAAAACTCCCGGGTTCTAACCGCAACAATATTAACAATTCCCAGAGAGAGTCTCCAAGATTATATAATCACACTTCCCGAGGAGATTATGGAAGAAGTTGATTTAGCTTTGATGGTCTCCCTGGATCTTGAGAAATACATAAAAAAGTAAGAGGAATAATTAGAAGCAGGTGATGACAAGATGTTTGATAAAAAACTTTTGTCAGACTCTTGACAAAGTTATGAAATTTTATATAATAAAAACAATTCTTAACATAACATTGCCTAATTATATTTTATTTTATTAAAACTTACTTTGGTCAGTGGACTAATTAAATTGATTTTTTACAGCGAGAAGCAAGAAAACAAATAGGCTATTAGCTGGGAGAAAAAAGACTCTCTGAAGTAAAGAAGTGTTAAGATTAATTTCTCTTTATAAGAGCTTCACAGAAAATTGACAACAATTATCTAATTAAGGAGGACAAATGATGGGACCGTATAAAAATAAAAAACAAAAAGATAGGAAGAACATAGAAGGTAGAGGAGTATATATTAACACAGAACAGCAATTTCTTAAAGGAATTAAAGGAGCAAAAGAAGGAAAGGAAAAAGTTAAAGAAATAATCTCTACTCTTTCTGAGAATAAGCTTAATTTTGTTTTGCCCTTAATGAATTCCCGGGGTAAGGTATACTATAATGGTAAACTTGGACAATCGTATACTCGGGAATGGGATCCCTTAGAAGAAATAGTAAAAGAGGCGCATAAGAATGATATGGAAGTTCATCCCTGGTTTTGTGCTTTTGAAGAAGGAGGCGAAAAAGCTAAACAGAATCCTAATATTGTATTGGTAAAGAAAGATGGGTCTTTAATTAATGCTTTAGATCCTGGCAATCCTGAAGCTAGAAACTATATGATAAATTTAATTATGGAAGCTGTGAAGAACTATGATATAGATGGCATAAATTTAGACTATGTTCGTTATCCCAGAGAGGATATAATCTGTTATTGTGCACATTGTCGGAGTAATTTTAAAAAGAAATATGGAGTAGATTTAGCTGATCTTTCTGATAATAACCCTATGCTCGCGAGATGGGATCGCTACAGAGAAGAGCAAACAACAACATTTGTCAAAGATCTTAGACAGCGTGTCCGCGCTGAAAAACCTTATCTTGAGATATCCCTCTATCATTGGATGCCTTATTCCGATGCCCGTATCTGGCCTCAATGGATTAAAAATGGTTATCTGGACTGGGTAAATCCAACAGGATATAAGTATACTTTCAGGGAATTTAGACTTCAATGTCGGCGAGTATTAGACATTATAAATGGTGTATGCCCTGCTTATATCACTATTGGAGTAAAGACTTCGCATGGAGAATTAACTTCAGTTAATGAGATAATTGAACAAGTTAAAATTGCGAGAGAAGAAGGAGCTGACGGGATAGTATTTTTCACTTCTCAGGCGCTTATGCCTTTTCTAAAGGATTTATCCAAGGAAGTATTTGTTTAAGATATAATAGCTTTTCAGGATGAAAGATAGTTGGAGAACAGTTAATGACCGGGATAAAATTAAGAGGATTTAAATAAAGGGAATAAAAAATAATGATGTGTGGTCTTCCCCTATTTGGGTGAAGAACCGATAAAGGAATAGATGCATAAAAATTCAATCAGAAAGGAGAGAGCCATGAGGATTGACCAGAAAGAACTCGCCGCGATGCTGGTACACATATCTGATTGGTGTATCGAACATCAAATAGGAACCGGCATAATTCACAACACCCCTGAGGAGGGCGTAACGG
>JGI24025J20009_10003303_pt1 | contig 11061 bp, 12 predicted proteins | sample Cruoilmetagenom3_FD_20009 | JGI IMG/M metagenome (IMG submission 20009) | reverse complement strand
ACCACGGGTTTACCCGTGGATGAATGTAAATTCGCCCGAAGAGCGTCGAGCTCAGCTCGAAATGTGGAAAGGTGCCACGGGCTTGCCCGTGGGGTTTCCACATTTTTTTACTGAAGTTTATAATGATGTTTATATAAGAGAGTAAATAAGAATTATGGAATCCTATAATATATCTAAGGAAGTTCAATTGGCAAAATTAGACGCTAAAATTAATGAGAATAAAAAAATAAATTTATTTTTCTTTATTTCAATTTTATTAATTTCCGGAATTAATCTATTTTTTGCCAATGTTTATATATCAATTTTTCTCGCTTTTTTTCTTGCTTATACCTTTTTAATATACTTGATGGTTTCTAAAAAAAGAAGTTTATCTGTAAATTTCGCTCTCTATATTCAAATAATATTATCTATTTTTATTTTAATTCCGGCATTTTGGGCTAATTTAGAATTTTTTTGGGGAATTATTATTCTTTTTTATTAAGTCCTTTTATATATTTTATATGTCTTAACATTCAATTAAAAAATGCCAAAAAGATAATTAGTATATTTTTAAAGTTTTTCGCTTTGGTATTATGCATTGAAATAATCTTTAAAGCTATAGAATTAGTATACAAAGTGGGCGTAATATCTGCTGCCTCTTATAAACTTATGTTTCGCTTAAATATAGGCAATAGTAATGCTTTAGGATTCTATTTGTTATTATTATTTTTTATTATATATGTAAACCCAAGAAAGTGGATAGATAAAATATTATTAGTTTTGATTGTAATTGCTATAATCACTATTCAGTCAAGAACTACACTGCTAATATTTATTTTATGCCTTACTTTATTTAATTTAAAAATAAAACATATAAAAAAAACAGCGGTGGTTCTAATATTGTGTATTATAGTAATAAATATATTTTTTAATATTAACCCAAACTTTAAAGAACGATTATTATTTGGTATTTTACCAGGAAAGCAAAATGTTAGCTTAAATGAAATTTCCAGTGGTCGAATTTATATTTATAAAGAAATAATCAAGAAGATCACAGAACATCCTATTTTTGGTGTTGGTTTAGGAAATATAGGATTTAAAACTTTAGAAGGTGGTAAATTACAAATAATAAGAAGTCATAATATATTTCTTGATTTATTAGGGATGGGAGGAGTGATAGGTTTTTTATTGTATTTAAGTTTAATTGTTTATCTTATTAAATGGTTAAAATTTCATGGAAAAAAAGATAATTTTATTCGGGGCACTTATCAAGGTTATATTGCTATATTAATGCAAGGAATGCTTGAACCCAATATATTTAGTTATACACAGGGTGCTTTATTATGGACAATAATAGGGGTGTGTTTTATTATCTCCAAATCTAATCGCTTTGCGAAAGATTAATTAGATGAAGGAAAGATAAAGATAGAGGTTATTATAAAGGGAAAATGACTTTGTTAACCCAAAGGTGGCAAAATACCGCGGGCTTGCCCTGTGGAGTTTTTATTCTATCATTATGGATTATTTTTAATATATATGTTTTTATGAAATCAAGAGTAACTATTGAAACAAGACAATTATCAGTACTAATAATTGCAGTTCTATTAACTAATTTAGTTGCAGCAAATCTAACAGCTATAACTACATAATTACTTTATTGGGAGCTTATTTTTTATGACCTATTAAAAATACGGAAATTTACTATTATAAACAAGTCCAATATTTAAATAGAATTAAACTATAATTTATTGATAAAAACTTTGTAGTGACCTGTACCCGATTAGCTGGACACATAGAAAGTCTGCTATAATAATAAGTATATCGTAACAATAATTAAATGATCTAAAAATGTATTATTTGGCAGCTAATATTATTTTGGATATTTATATTTTTATGATTTTTGTATGGTAAAATCACCAAAAACCAAAATAGAGGAATAAATGAATATATCTCTTATAGTATTAAATTATAATGATTATATCACTACCTGTAAATTTATTGAAAATATTAGAGATTATAAAATAATTAACAAAATAATTGTTGTTGATAATAATTCTACAGATGATTCTTATGAAGTATTAAATAAGTACAGTAACGATAAAGTAATAATTATAAAAACTCCGAGAAATGGAGGCTACTCTTACGGTAATAATTATGGAATTAAATATGCTATCAATAACTATAATTCAGATTTTTTAATAATATCTAATCCAGATGTTTTCTTTGAAGAAAATGTAATTAGGTCTATGGTAAATATATACAATATGTATGATAAAGTTGGTATTGTATCTCCAGTAATGAAAAATACAAAATTACAAAATGTTTTATCAGCATGGAAATTGCCGTTATTTAAAGATGATATTATTCTATCTTTTTCTATATTAAATAAAATATTTGGAAATCCTGTAAGATATTCAAAAGAAGAATTACCAAATGATGTAAATGTAGTTGATGTGTTGTCCGGATCTTTTTTTATGATTAGTAGAATTGCAATTCAAGATGTCGATTATTTTGACGAAGATACTTTTTTATATTGCGAAGAAAGAATTTTATCATATAAATTAAAATCCAAAGGGTATAATAATATATTATTAATAAATCAAAATTATGTTCATTATAATTCTATTAGTATAAATAAAAGTATAAGTATAAAATCTAGAGTGAAAAGATACAAAATATTACAAGAAAGTAGAATGATATATCTTTGTAAATATCTAAAGATAAATAAAATCGAACAAGTCTTTTTTAGAATAGTTACTACATTAGGTATTATAGAACAGAGTATAATAGAATATATAAAAATGATTAAAAATAAAATAATACAATGATTAAATAAAATATATTAAATTTATAAAAATTTAAATATACAGAAAGAAGCGGATAATATGATTCTTGAAAAATTTGAAATACCATTTTTTTAAAAATAGATGAAGGTATTATATTTAATTTAAAAGAAATTTTAATGGAAAATGAAGATTTGTCGGGAAAAGCCGTGCTGGTTACTGATAAAACTATTGAAAAATTATACGGAGATATTGTTTATGAACAATTGAAAGATATATTTAAAAAAGTAGAAAAGAAAATTATTAATGACAACTTACTTGATTCAAGTTTTGAATTAGCTCTTTTTGTAATTAATAATGATTATAATGTAATTGTTGAATTAGGTGGAGGGAAAGTATTAGATGTATCTAAATATGCTGCCTTTATAAGTAAAAAAGAATTTATTAGTATTCCTACTGCAATTGCCCATGATGGGATTGCTTCTCTTATAGCTGTATTAAAATGTGAGAATTCTGTAAAGAGTTTAGGATGTAGAGTTCCCAGTGGAATAATTATAGATTTAAAAATTATCAGTCATGCGCCAATAAATTTAATTAAAGCGGGAATAGGAGATACTTTGTCAAATTTAATTGCAATAAAAGATTGGAAATTAGCTAATAAAAAAGGTAAAGAAAAAATAAATGATTTTGCTTTATTATTATCTGAGACAGCTGTAAATGCAGTATTGAATTGTGGAATTGATTGATTACCTTTGTCAAAGATAGGCCCGGACATGATAAAGATATGCCATTAATTGTGATAAGATAAAGAGTGATCTGGGCTGGAAGCAAAAGTTTGACTTTGAAGAAGGATTGGATATGATTATCAAATAGTATATGGATAATAAAGGATGGGTAGACAGAGTAAGAAGCGGGAAATATAGGAAGTGGATGGAGAAGAATTATAAATCAAGATGAAATTGGATTAAGCAATATAGCTAATATAAAAGAGTGACTAAGAATTATTTGTAAATTATAAAATAAATAAAAAGCCTTAGGCTAATGAGTGGATTTATGAAGGTAATTATAAAGATAGATAAATAGTGTGTATTGCATAATATTATTTATTGTAAAGTATAAATAGGATTTTGCATAAATAAACTTACAATTTATGTAAAGGAAAAATTAATTTGTATAAAAAAGGAGGAGCAAAATGAAAAAGGCATTAATTTGCAGTGCAGGCGGTTTTATTGGAGGTCATTTAGTTAAAAGATTAAAAGGAGAGAAATGTTGGGTTAGAGGTATAGATCTAAAATATCCATAGCTTTCAGAAACTATGGATGATGATTTTATAATTGGAGATCTAAGGGATCCAATTATTTGTCGTTATGTTGTAGATCAATCTTTTGATGAAGTATATCAATTAGCTGCAGATATGGGTGGGAAAATTTGTTAAGTGAACGTTTATATTTAACATTTTATAGAAATTATAATATAGATATTAGAATTGCAAGATTTCATAATATATTTGGTCCAGAAGATTCATGGAATGATGGACGTGAAAAAGCGTCTGCAGCATTATGTCGTAAAATTGCAAAAGCAACGAATGGTGGCAAAATAGAAATGTGGGGTGACGGCAATCAAACTAGATCATTCTTATTTATTAACGAATGTATAGAAGGAATATATAAATTAATGAAATCCGATTTTATTGGACCTGTCAATATAGGTTCAGATGAAATGGTTACGATTAATCAATTAGCAAAGATGATTATGGATATTGCAGGCAAAAGCCACGCTATAAAGCATATTCTAGGTCCATTAGGTGTAAGAGGAAGAAATTCTGATAATGCATTAATATAAAAGAAATTAGGTTGGAAACCTAACGGATTATTGAAAGATGGATTAAAAAAAACATATGCTTGGATTAATGAACAGGTAATAAATACAAAGTAATTAAAACGAAATAATTACAATTAAATGAAAGGGAGGATGTTATGCAAGCGCTTATATTAGCTGCAGGCGTAGGCAAAAGGCTTAGGCCGATAACCGAAAAAATACCAAAGTGTTTAGTAGAGGTAAATGGTACACCTCTTATAATTAATCAATTGGAGGCATTATCTAATCATAATGAGATAAAAGAAGTAATTATTGCAGTAGGATATAAACAGGAAATGATAAAAAACAAAATAGGTAATTACTATAATGGAATAAAAATTACTTATGTAAGCAATGATAGCTATGATAAAACCAACAATATATACTCATTATGGCTTGCTGCAAATAAGATTAGAGAAGACTTTATATTAATGGAAGGAGATATTTATTTTGAACATAAATTGCTTAATATAATATTCCAAAATAGAAACAAGAACATAATGCTTGTTTCCAAATATCAATCTTATATGGATGGAACGGTTATAGAAATAAATGAAGGTGATAGAAAAGTAAAAAAATTAATACCTTCTTCAAATCAAGGTAAAGATTTCAACTATATTAATACATATAAAACCTTGAATATTTATTCAATAACTTACAATTTCTTTAGTAAATACTTTAAACCTAATATAGATCTCTATATTAAAACTCATGGTACTAATAGCTACTATGAACTTATACTTGGTGTCTTAATCTACTTAAATACACCGGATATAGAGGCCCGTATTGTTGAAGATACTAAATGGTATGAAATAGATGATCTGAACGATTTAAATGTCGCAACTTATATGTTTTCAGAAGAGAAAGATAAAATAAAACAAATAAGCAATTTACATGGAGGATACTGGAGATTCGATTTCATTGATTTTTGTTATCTATTTAACTTATATTTTCCGTCTGAAACATTATACTGTAAACTAGCACATGAATTAACACAATTAGTAAATAATTATCCGTCCGCACAACATAATATAGCTACTCTACTTTCAAGATGGTATAAGGAAAAAGAGTTTACAGAAAAAAATCTTATCGTAGGCAATGGAGCATCGGAATTTATTAGAATTCTTAATAAAAATATGGTAAATAAAATCACAATTCCTGTACCTACATTCAATGAATACGAGAATCAACTCCCAAAAGAGAAAATAAACTATTATCAGTTAAAGGAGGATAATGATTTTTGTATCGATAAATCAGAATTTATAAAATCAATCAGAAATTCTAAAAGTAATTTTGCTGTAATAATTAATCCAAATAACCCCATATCTACTATAACGAGAAAGGAAGATATAGAATATATAATAAAATCGCTTCGAACCATAGATGGTATCATTGTAGATGAATCCTTTATCGATTTCACGATGGATAGAGACAAGTTCTCCGTGCAACCACTTATAAAGAAATACAAGAATCTTATAGTTTTAAGAAGTCTAAGCAAGGAATTCGGGATACCTGGGTTAAGGATTGGGTATATCGTAACCACTAACGAAAGAGTAAAAAGCAAGATTAAAGAACATTTACCCATTTGGAATATAAATTCTGTAGCAGAACGATTCATAGAACTATTCATAAAATACAGGGAAGGCTACATCGAATCAATTAAAAAAATATCCGAAGACCGTAGATACTTGTATACTGGTTTAAAAAGCATAGATTACCTAAAACCCTTTAAACCTTACGCAAACTTTGTGTTTTGCAAGATAACAAATAATAGATTAAACAGTGAAAAGCTAACAGAAAAACTGTTTATAAAATATAGGATTCTGATAAAAGATTGTTCTAATAAAACTTCTCTAGAAAATAAAAGATATGTAAGAATCTCGGTTCGTAAGAGAAGGGATAATTTTAAATTGTTAAATGCATTGAAAGAAATAAATGTAAATAATGTGTAAAATCCTCGAAAGAAACAATGTTGAAAGGCGATGGACAGCATGAAGATAGATTATAAGGAACAAGAAGAATTTTGGAATGAAAGAGCAAAGGTTAAAGACGAGAGGAAAGCAGTAACTTTAGTAAGTAGTCCATACTTTGCACGATACATAGATCAAAACCAGAAAAGAGAGATCTTAAATGCATATAAGGTTGGTAGAGATATGAGAGTTTTGGATTTAGGATGTGGTAATGGAAGATGGAGCATTAAATTTGCAGAAAACTGTGCAGAAGTAGTAGGAATAGATATATCTCAAAAATTGATTAATGTTGCTCAGAAAAAAGCAAAAGAAAAAAATCTAAATAATATAAAATTCATTAAAGGTTTAATAATAAATCTACCACAGTTGGGCAAAAAGTTTGACATGGTTTTTTTTGGATGGGTTTTAATGTATTTAAATGAAAAAGACGTAGAAAACATATTGGAAAAAATAACACAATATCTTAAAGAGGATTATGCAGCTGTTGTACTGGATTCTTTTAGTTTGAAATGTAGGAAAATAACTAAATCAAAAAAGGATTATAGCGCAATATATAGAGCTCCTAAGGAACTCATTACCACTTTTAGCAGACATGGTTTTAAGTTAGTCTATAGAAAGGATATTTCCCTTATATGTATACCAAATGTAATATATACAAGACTTGTTCCAAGTAACATAAAAGAAAAAAAATTAATCCAATTACTGTTTAAATCTTCATTAACTATTCAGCTATATCTTAATCCTCTGTTGTATAAAATAAAGCCTATAGTAAGGGTCTCACAATATCTAAAACGGAAATTTAGTGGAATAAGCCATCAAGTCCTCGTTTTCAATATGAAATAACTAATCTTTGCAGAGAGGAATTAAAAAGAGGCGAGCATAGGTTTATCAATGTTATTAAACGAAAAAAGAGGGAAGAGGAAGGTAATATGGGTTTTTTTAATCATAAAACTGATGGAATGTTTAGGAAAGTTGAGCAGATCACGTATTCTTCTGGGGATTACCCTTGGACGTGGACATATCGTGTAAATTACTATATAGCTAAGTACTTCACATATATTTTTTGGAAAGCTAATGTAACCCCTAATATAGTTACAATCTTGGGAGCTCTTGTTAATGTAATAGCTGTATCTTTGCTTATATGGAAAGTTAATGCACTAAATATATATTGGGTCATAACAATAGGACTCATATGGCAAATTGGATTTTCTCTGGATTGCGCTGACGGAAGTTTGGCAAGATTAACAGGGAAAACAAGTAGATTTGGCGCATGGTTTGATTTAGCGATAGATTTTATAAACCATTCTTTATTCATCTTTGGAATATTTTTCCTTATATTGAAAACAAGTGAAAATAATATGACTAATGGCGGATATTGGATGTATTTTATCTCTTTTGCCTTTTGTTTATCAGTTAATTTACTTTTACTTTTTTCATCTAACATAAAAAAAATAATTTTTAACAAAGAAGAGAAAATTTTACCCCAAGACGTTTTTAAATTTTTGGAGATAATAAGATACACAATACCATTAATATTAGATTATGGAACGCTTTTATTTATAGTTACCATTTTTCTTAAATTTCCCAATGCTCTTTTCTATGCAATAAATATATATTCATTGATAGTTTTTTTGTCTATTTTAGGAACAGGATTTATGCTATATAGAAATTATTATAAATCATAGTCAATGCAAAGAAACTTTTGTGTAAAGTGTATTTACATTATAAGATTTAAGCTTTGAGAAACCTACCTAAAAGGAAATTAATTATGTGGATGTACGGTTTACAATTAGTTTTAATTATAAAAAGTAATAGGTGTATTTAGACATATATTTAATAGAATTATTTTTATTTTACCTTATAAAATCACCTTCTTTGAGGGGTGCTAATGGGAAAATGGTTTTACTTTAAAGACAATAACAATATATGTGTTATGATAAGATATGACCAAATAGAATAAATTATCTCATACAATCTATGCAATGTAAATATCAAATCGTATGGTGTCCAAAGTGCAGATACAGAATACTAAAGGGTACATAAGCTGGATCTATAGAATCAACCCTACCCTAAGGATGTTATGTGAATAGAGGAATATAGAGATACTTGAAATGAATGTAAGAGAAGATCATATACATATGATATTGAATATAACTCCAAGATTATCGATATCCGAAGTAATGGGAATGCTAAAAGGTAAAACAGCGATAAGATTCTTCAAGAGTTATCCTACTCTCAAAAAGAAACCCTGTTAGGGAACCCATTTTGGAGCCGCGGATATTATGTAAGCCCTATAGGCTTGAATGAGAATAAGATAAGAAAATATGTAAAGTATCAAGAAGAAAAAGAAAAAAGAGAAGAGGGTGACCAACAAGAATTCGGCCTCTTTTAGAAACTTTTTCTTAAAGTCACCTGTTTGTAGATGGCTATTTACTAAAGCTTATAAATGGATGTCAGATGAGAAAATAACTATTTTTAAGGAAATTAAAAAATTTACACTGAATAAAAAGAAGGATATTGATGAATATAAAAAAATTAGAGAATAAATAAATAAAAAAGTTAATAAATTTAATGATGATAAGAGTTCAGAAAGATTAATTAATTTTTTAGGTATTTAAAGTATTTGATAAAAGCAATAATATAAAACAAATATATGGTATACTGATTCATTTTTGATAATAATTAAAATAAATGAGGTAAAATTGAAAAGAATAATATTTGTTAATGTAACAGCTGCCACTGAAGGTGGAGCTTTAACAATATTAAGGCAATTTTTAGAAGGAATTTCTACATATTCTAGTAATAATATAATTTATTATATATTTTGTTCTTTAAAAGAATTAGAAGTCTATGAGAACGAAAATATTAAGATTATTAATAATATTAAAGGAAAAAAATGGCTTGATAGAATAAAGTGGGATTTATATGGTTTAAAAAAATGGAGCAAGAAAAGAGGCATTAAGGGCAATTTAATTATTTCTTTTCAAAATAATGGAAGTAATTATTACAGCGATGTGGTGCAATTAATATATTTACATCAATCTATCCCTTTTGTGGAAAATGTTAAATGGAATTTTATTAATAAAAATGAAAGGCTTCTGTGGTTTTATAAAAACATTTATAAAAAAATAATCAAATATACAATACGAAAGAGTTCATATATTGTTGTGCAAACAGAATGGGTGAAAAGTGCAGCAATAAAGCAATTTAATTGGAATCCTAAAAAGATATCAGTAGTAAAACCTAATATAAAAAATATACCGGTAGAAAAAGTTACAAAAATAGATTTTAACGATAATAAGTTTCATATTTTTTACCCGGCAAATACTGCTGTATATAAAAATCATGAAATAATTGTCAATGCCTTAAAATATATTAAAGAAAGTAAATCAGGAATATACGGAAATATAATAATCCATTTTACTTTTGATAAAAATATAAGCAATAATAGAGATACTGAATTGCTAAGTTCAATAAAAAAATTGCAGGTTGTTGAGCAAATTAAATTCGAAGGGAAATTGCCTTACGAAAGAATTTTATCTTTTTATAAATCTTGTGATTTATTGGTTTTTCCGAGTTACATCGAAACATTTGGCTTACCGTTAATTGAAGCTGCAAGTTTTGGTCTGCCTATACTTGTAGCAAATTTGCCTTATGCGAGAGAAGTTATCGGTGGATATAAAGGAGCAAAGTTTTTAGATTATAAAGATGCAAAACTTTGGGCGAAAAATATTATTGATTTGTATAATAAAAGAATAAAATATAAACCATATAGTATTAATTATGAAACATCCTGGAAGGATTTTTTTGAGCTTATTGAGAAATTAATAGTATAATAGAAGAGGTGATCTAATGTTTAAAGGAAAAACTTTACTCATAACTGGTGGAACTGGTTCATTCGGTAATGCAGTATTAAGTAGATTTATAAATACAGAAATAAAAGAAATTCGTATTTTTAGCAGAGATGAAAAGAAACAGGAAGATATGAGGATAAGACTCAGAAATGATAAAGTTAAATTTTATATTGGTAATGTTCGAGATTATGATAGCATAAATTCTGCAACAAGAGGAGTAGATTATATATTTCATGCTGCAGCACTTAAACAAGTTCCTTCTTGTGAGTTTTATCCTATGGAAGCAATCAGAACCAATATTTTAGGTGCAGAAAATGTATTAAATGCAGCTGTGAATAATAAAGTAAAAAAAGTAATTGTGCTGAGCACGGATAAGGCAGTTTATCCTATTAATGTAATGGGGACTTCTAAGGCGATGATGGAAAAATTGATGGTGGCCAAATCAAGAACTGTTGATGGGGGTACAACTACATTATGCGGCACACGTTATGGAAATGTTATAGCCTCAAGGGGTTCAGTAATTCCTCTTTTTATAAATCAGATAAAGAGCGGGCAACCTTTAACAATAACTGATCCTAAGATGACTCGATTTATGATGTCACTGGATAGTGCAGTTGA
>JGI24025J20009_10003302_pt1 | contig 11064 bp, 10 predicted proteins | sample Cruoilmetagenom3_FD_20009 | JGI IMG/M metagenome (IMG submission 20009) | reverse complement strand
CACGGACGTGTTTGAACGCCACATGCACGGGGAAAACCCGGAAAACATCGAGCTGATGTACCGCCGCGCCTATAGCGCCGGGTTCACCCAGCGCCCGTCCTGCGCGCCGGGGCGGCCACCATCCTGCAACCGGCGCTGGGGCGTGCGGGTGGCATATGGGAAATGAAAAAGGTCGCCGCCATTGCCGAAGTCTATAACGCGCAGATGGCACCGCATCTTTATGCGGGGCCAGTGGAGTGGGCGGCCAATATTCACCTTGCCGCCTCAATCCCCAACATCCTGATGGCTGAAACCATTGAAACCCCATTCCACAAGGCGCTGATCCGCGACAGCATCCGCGTCGAAGACGGGTTCATCATCCCGCCCGACGCCCCCGGCCTTGGCATCAATGTCGACGAAGACCTGGCCCGCGCCCACCCCTTTACCGGACCCGGCCTGCATTTGCAGATGCAGGAGGCCCCGTGCAGTTATACGGAAACCAATCTGTTCATGGGCGGCGCACCGCCAAAACAGGAGTGACATTTTGGAACGTATTCAAAGGGGTGACACTGGGCTGTAACTTGGGGCATTATAGACCAGACCCAAATTCAGAACCCAGGTAAACAAGTGACCGTTCAGACCGCACAGACCCCGCCGCCCGATATGCCCGAAGATATGGCCGCCAGCGCCCTGGACGCGGCCTCGTTCCTCAAGACGCTGGCGCATGAGGGGCGATTGATGATCCTGTGCCACCTTGGCACCGGTGAAAAATCGGTAGGCGAGTTGGAAGACCTGCTGAGCATCCGCCAGGCCGCCGTCAGCCAGATGCTGGCGCGTTTGCGCGACGAAGGGCTGGTAGCAACCCGGCGCGATGGCAAGACGATCTATTACACCCTGTCCGACCCAAATACAGAAAAGGTGATCGGGCTACTGTATTCGCTGTTCTGCGGCAAGGACGAAGCCGCCGGGTAACTCCCGAGATCTGCCAAGAGTCAGGCCCTGTGATCGCACCAAATATCCGCTATGCGGGCTGAGTGAACATCTAGCATTGCCGACCTGCGCCCCAAGCTTCACCTACCTCGTAGAGACGCCTTGTAAAAACCCCTGCATCATTCGGGATTTCCCTTACGTTCATGATGTTTATATTTTTGTCAGGTTTGTTGTAAGCAGGTGTCCTGCCCCCACCTTCCGCCTGGGGAAAGGGAATGTGCAGCCTCGGGACGGTTTATGCAACAAAGCCGATATAAGGGCCCAGACCGCAGGTCAGGCTGCCCGTTGTTCAGCCAGAATCTGGGCGTCAAAGGGCCTGAGAACAGGGTGGATCAGCTTGCCATGTTCGGGCAGAGAGTTGCGATCGCACCCTGCCAGAAGGCTGGCGTTCAGTTCTGCCTTTTTGCGTCGCAATCGGGCGATATACAGGCTTTCGGCAGAGGTTCCCGCAACCAGCAATGCCTGGTGATCCGGTAACACCAGCTGCCAATAGGTCACAACAGGTCCCGAAACCGCAATTTTGGCGGTGGTGCCACCTGCAAGATGGCAGGCCGGAACCAGCACGGATTCACGGCCAAACAGGTACTCAACCTCGGACCCTGACAACACCAGTCGCTGGGAGGGCGCGACAGTTATGTCCTGCAACAGCCCGAAATAGGGCGCGCGCATCCGCACCGGATGAAAGCTGCCACTTGCCGGAACCTGGCGGCTTAGGACATGCAGCACAGGGACTGTTTCACCCTCGGGTGTCAGAACGGTGTCGCCGCGGCGCATCTCGCAGACCGGGCGATACCCTTTCGGCGTGGCAACCGGTGTGTCCGGCATCAGTGACGGCATCGGGCCCACAGGTTCGATCGCCGTGGACAGGGCCAGATACAGGACATCTGGCGCTACATACCGCCCCTCGCCCGGGCGGATCAGCGCCAGGGCATCGCTGTATCGCAGGGGCTTGGGCGAGGCCACGGGCAGCAGAATCACGGTGTCCTGATCAGTGCGCTCCAGCGCCAACCGGCCAACGCGATTGTGGGCATCCCAGCTGTAAGTGATCCGCAAAACGTCGGCGCGGCCGGTTTCAGAGTGATTGATGGTGCGGTGCAGCACCTCGCCTCCCTGATCCAGGATCAGGGTCAACCCGCCACCTGGCACCACTTGTAGTGACAGGTGTAGCGGCCAGTCACCGCCGCGTTTGTAAGACACTAATGGACGCGGGCGCCGGGTTGTCGGCACCCTGGTTTCAATCACCAGAGACCCCCGGACCATCAAGGCATCGCCCGGCATGCCGTCCAGGTCTGGCTCGCCTGCGGGGGGTCCAAACCCGCCGGGGGCAATCATGAAATCATCATGGTCCGATATCGCGATCCAGGTCATGTCTTAGGCCGCCAGAGCGCCGGACATCAAAAGCTGGGCTTCGAACCGGCGCAGAGTACGACGCGCCGCGCCGCTATAGCCCTGCCCGGTCACCGGGTTCGATTCCGGGAAGATGCGGCAGATTTCGTCGACCACGGATTGCTCGAACAGGTTGGTGGTTTGCAGCCCGGGCAGAAAACTTTCGGTGGCCAGGCCTTCGGAATAGATCACCTGATGCTGGTCGAACATCAGGTGCACATACGTAACGGTACCACCACTGCGCCGGGTGACAGACCGGTCGTTCAGCAAATCCTTGGCGGCGACCAGCACCTCGTCTTCGCCAAACAGCAGTTCGGCCAGGCTGTCGCGCACCAGCACACGGTGTTGCGGCGACACCAGCAGGTCGCGATGTGCTCCAAACGTGCCCGCGCGGATATGGATTGGGGCGAAATCGCCCTGGGCCTGCACCTGACGGATGCCGACCCAACGCACCGGGCGCGGGCCTTCGTCACGGGTAACAACCAGATCGCCGCGGTGCAGTTGGTCCACCGGCATTTCGCCCTTGTCGGTCTGGATCATGGTTCCGGCGACGAAACAAGGGATCGAACTGACGTTGACAAACCCGATGTCCTCATTGGTGCCGTCTGACACCCCATAGGTAAAGTTGAAATCTTCGGTATCACCATCTCCGGCAATACCAAGGGTACCGTCCGCATTCAGTGTCACAACCTGACCAGTGTTCAACATTATCGAGCTGCCCACAACAACCGGCACGCCGTTGATGTGGGTGATGGTCAGTGTGCCGCCGCCGGTGTTGATGTCATTGGACAGAACATCCAGATTGACCGTGCCGCTTGGATGGACGGTTGTGCTGTCGGCCAGTGCCACCATTGCCGTCTGAACAGAGTTGCCCGCGATCAGAAGGCTGGAATCGTAGCTGCTGTCGGACACGTCCGCGATGCCGATACGGATCGAGTTTACGACGCCCGCGACCACCGGAATGGTCAGGGTCATGGTCACTGTAAACCCGTCCATTTCGGTGTTGTACTGATCTGAAGAGTTGTCGACATACAGGTTTTCGTTGGTGGTCGAGTTCATATTACCCGGATCGGCATCACCATTGCCGACAACCATATCGACCTGCACACCGTTCACCCAGACCCCGACAAAATCCTGGTAAACCGAGTTCTGGAATTCCGGGTATTCTTCGGATGAAAACACAAACTGCATTGTCATCACGTTGGATGTGGGGATGAAATCCACATCCAGAAAGGACGCATCATATGTACGGGCACCGGCGGCGGCGTTGAAATCTGCGTTGTTGTTGACACCGCGGGTGTTGGTCGAAGTGTTGGTGCTTTGGTTGGCTTCGCCGCTGGAATTGGTGAAATCGCGCACCCGGCCGGTGGAAAAGATCACCCCTGTGTCGCCTGGGGTTACCCCAGGCGTGGTTGTATCGCCGCCGGAATAAATTCCGGACGACCGGTTGTCGCCACTATAAGAGGCACTGACAACGGTAACGCCGTCGCCAAAGATTTCCTCGGCCATCTGAATGGCGCTTGCCCTTGCATCGATCGAAAGTTCGGATGCCGCAACCATATCCTGCCCAAACCCATTTTTTCTGGAGGCAGATCATCCAACGCAGGCGTTTACCCCTGTCGTACATCAATGAATCCCGCGCTGTCGGCGCGGGTTTGGTCTGGTGGTCTGGTGCGACCTGTACTGCTGAATGCCCTGCCTCGGGTCATATTATTACCAAAGTCTTAGCACGGTGCGGATGGACCTGTTAAGGACATTTGCCGCCAAAGGGGTTGGCAACGCGACCTTTTCGTCACAAGTGTGGCGCAATGCGGGCAGAAACTGACCCCTTAATTGCCATGATGAACCACGCCGGGAACCCAGATCATGACCCAGACAACACCCGAAACCGCATCTCAGACTGACGCCGCCCGTCTGACCGCCGATCTGATCCGCTGCCAATCAGTGACACCAACTGAGGGTGGCGCGCTGACCCTGCTGGAGCAGCTGTTGACCAAGGTCGGCTTTACCTGCTCGCGCGCTGATCGCGGCGAGGTTGCCAACCTGTTTGCCCGCTGGGGGCAAAAGGGCCACGCGCGCACATTTGGGTTTAACGGGCACACCGATGTGGTGCCGGTAGGGGATGCGGGTGCCTGGACGATGCCGCCCTTTGGCGCACAGGAAAAAGACGGGTTCATGTATGGGCGCGGTTCGACAGACATGAAATCGGCGGTTGCGGCGTTTGCGGCGGCGGCCATCGATTTTGTGCGCGACACTCCGCCCGATGGGGCAATCATTCTGACAATCACTGGCGACGAAGAAGGCGACGCCGTGGATGGCACCACCGCCCTGCTAGAGTATATGGCGCAGAACAATGAGGCGATGTCGGTCTGCCTGGTGGGCGAACCGACCTGCCCCGACCACATGGGTGAGATGATCAAGATCGGGCGGCGCGGGTCGATGACCGCGTTTTTTGAGGTGACGGGCACGCAAGGCCATTCCGCCTATCCGCATCGCGCCAAAAATCCGTTGCCCGCGATGGCGCGGCTGATGGACCGGCTGGCCTCGCACGAATTGGACAAGGGCACCGACCATTTCGATGCCTCGACCCTGGCGGTGGTAACTATAGACACCGGCAACGCGGCCACCAATGTGATCCCCGCCGCGTGTCGGTCGGCGGTAAATATCCGGTTCAACGACACCCATAGCGGTGCCAGTCTGACCAGTTGGTTGCAGAACGAGGCCGATGCCGTGGCCGGTGAATTTGGCGTTGATATTGCTATGCGAGTGAAGATCTCGGGCGAAAGCTTTGTCACACCGCCGGGTCCGTTAAGCGATTTGGTGGTCGCAGCCGTTCAGCGCGAAACCGGTGTGGTGCCGGTTCTGTCGACCTCGGGTGGCACGTCGGATGCGCGGTTTGTCAAAGATCACTGCCCGGTGGTGGAATTTGGGTTGGTGGGACGCACGATGCATCAGGTGGATGAACGGGTAGAGGTGGCGCAGATTCACCAGCTAAAGGCGATTTATGCGGCGATCCTGCGGGATTATTTCGCCTGATGCGCCAGACATTGGTGGTGATGGTCAAAGAGCCCCGCCCCGGTCGGGTCAAGACGCGGCTGGGGCGCGATATTGGCATGGTGTCGGCGGCGTGGTGGTTCCGCCATCAAAGCACGCGGTTGCTGCGCCGGTTGCGCGACCCGCGTTGGCAGCTAGTATTGGCAGTCTCACCGGATATGGCTGGGATGACCAGCCGGGTTTGGCCTGCTGATTTGGTGCGTCTCCCACAAGGGCGCGGCGATCTGGGCGAGCGGATGCGGCGGGGATTGCGATGCGGTACGCGCGGGCCGGTTTGTGTGATTGGCGCGGATATTCCCGGTGTGACCTGCGTGCATATCGCACGCGCTTTTGCGGCGCTGGGGGGGCATGATTTGGTCTTTGGTCCCGCACTGGATGGCGGGTACTGGCTGATCGGGGCGCGGCATGGCGGCCGGGTTCCGCTGGGGCTGTTGCGGGGTGTGCGTTGGTCGGGGCCGCATGCGCTGGCTGACAGTATCGGCTCGGGCCAGGGCGCGCGCGTGGCGCTGGTGGATCGGTTGCGGGATGTGGATGATGCGGCGGATTTGCGCGCCGCTCCTCCGCCCTGACGGGCGTCCTCGCTTTTTGGCGATGACGGCGGTCGCGGGTCGTGTTAGGGCGAAGACATGGCACGTATACCCTCAAAAACCGAAATACTCGACTGGATTTCAGCAAACCCGACCAAGGGCGCCAAGCGAGATATCGCAAAAGCGTTTGGCATCAAGGGTGCGGCCCGGATTGATCTGAAACGGGTGTTGAAAGAGCTGGAGGCCGAAGGCCATCTGGAAAAGCGCAAGCGCAGTTATCGCGACCCGGACCGGTTGCCGCCGGTGTCGGTGTTGCAGGTAAAAGGCCCCGACAAGGACGGTGATATGTTTGCCCGGCCCTTGGAGTGGCATGGTGAAGGCGTGGAACCGGTTGTTCTGATGATCCTTCGCGCCAGCGATCCGGCCCTGGGCGAAGGTGACCGGGTTTTGGCGCGTCTGACTGTGGTGCAGGAAGAAGACCATAATTATGAGGCGCGACTGATCCGGCGCATCGGCACCAATCCGCGCCGCATTCTGGGGATATTCCGCAAAACCGCTGAGGGCGGGCGTATTGTGCCGATTGAAAAATCAGCAAGCACCGAATGGCAAGTGGCTGGTGATGCAACCCATAGCGCCAAGGAGGGCGAGCTGGTCGAGGCCGAACAGGCCGGGCCCAAGGGCCGTATGGGCCTGCCTCGGGCGCGGATCGTGGAACGGCTGGGTGATCCCAGCGCGCCCAAGGCAGTGTCACTGATCGCCATTCATCAGCATGGTATTCCTGACAGTTTTCCCGATGCGGTCATTGCCGAAGCGGATAAATGCAAACCCGCCGGAGAAAAAGATCGCGACGATTTGCGTGATATACCGCTGATCACCATCGATCCGTCAGATGCGCGCGATCACGACGATGCCTGTTTTGCGCAAGCTGATGATGACCCCAAGAACCCTGGCGGCCATGTGGTCTGGGTGGCGATTGCCGATGTGGCGACTTATGTGCGCCCTGGCACCGCGCTGGATACCGAGGCCCGCAAACGCGGCAATTCCACCTATTTCCCTGACCGCGTGGTGCCGATGCTGCCGGACCGGCTGTCAGGCGATCTGTGTTCTCTGCACGAAGGCGTGCCGCGCGCCTGTATCGCGGTGCGGATGCAGCTGGATGAACATGGGCAAAAGATTGGCCACCGCTTTGTGCGCGGGCTGATGCGGTCGGTGGCATCGCTGCATTATGTTGAGGTGCAGGACGCGATTGACGGCAATCCCAATGACAAAACCGCACCGCTGCTAGAGCCTATTCTAAAGCCGCTTTATGCGGCCTATGACGCTCTGGTAAAAGCGCGGGAGGCCCGTCAGCCGCTGGATCTGGACCTGCCGGAGCGGCGGATTGAACTGGGCGAGGACGGCACTGTGACCTCGGTCAGTTTCCGTGATCGGCTGGATGCGCACCGGCTGATCGAGGAATTCATGATCCTGGCCAATGTGGCGGCGGCGGAAACGCTGATCGCCAAACGCTCACCGCTGTTGTTCCGGGTGCATGAAGAACCCAACCCTGAGAAACTGGAAAGCCTGCGGGAAACCGCACAGGCCAGTGGCTTTAACCTGGCCAAGGGGCAGGTATTGCAGACACGGCACCTGAACGCGCTGCTGGCCGCCGCCGAGGGCACAGAGTTCGACGAACTGATCAACCTGTCGACCCTGCGGTCGATGACCCAGGCCTATTACAGCCCGGAAAATTTCGGCCATTTTGGTCTGGCGCTAGCGCAGTACGCGCATTTCACCTCGCCCATCCGGCGCTATGCTGATCTGATCGTGCATCGCGCACTGATTTCGGCGCATGGCTGGGGCAAAGATGGGCTGGATGCGGCGGAAATTGACCGGCTAGAGGATACTGCGATCCATATTTCCGAAACGGAACGCCGGTCAATGGTGGCAGAGCGCGACACAACTGATCGCTATCTGGCCGCCTATCTGAGCGAACGGGTGGGCAATGAGTTTAGCGGTCGGATCAGCGGCATCGCGCGGTTTGGGGTGTTTGTAAAACTGGACGAAACCAGGGCCGATGGGTTGATTCCGATCCGATCACTTGGCCGCGAATACTTCCATTTCGACCGCGAGGCAGGCACCCTGATGGGGGCCGATAGCGGGCTGACCATCAGCATTGGTCAGCGGGTAACCGTACGGCTGGCCCAGGCCACACCGGTCACCGGCGGGTTAGAACTGGAATTGCTGACGCTAGAGGACAAGGCGATGCCGCGCGGGTCTTCTTCGCCTGCGGGGCGCAGCCCCCGGCGCAAGGCCGTCCGGGGCAAGCGCAAGACGGACAAGATCAAGCGCAAGGTGGATCGCAAGCGGCGGTAGGGCGGTTCAGAGCGTGCTTTCAGAGCCTTTTAGGTGATAGGTCAGCGCCTGACAGATCAACCAGCCGTGGCGTTTCGGATCTATCTGTGTCGGATCGTCGAACAGCACCGCGCGGGTGCCCTCGATCCGGTCCCTAGCCGGGAAAGCGGTGGTGAAGTCGGATATCAGGCTGGTGCGGCAATGCACGAACAGCGCAAACCGCGCGGTCTTGGGAACGCCCAGCCGCAGGGTGGTTGCAGCCTTGGTATCGGGCGTCAGATAGGCGGGTTGCCCCCAGCGCAGGGTCTCTTCCAGCCGCCCGATCAGCGGCAGATCAGCGGCGGCCTTCAGGATCAGCGCCCGCAGGCACACCATCCCGTCCCGGGCCAGCGGATCTGCCACCGCGTCAAATGCGGTGGCTATGTCGGCAGAGGCAAACGGGTAAGTCATGGCAGGGGAATAGCCTTGGTCATCCGGTCGATATAATCTGACAGAACCGTATCATCTGCCACCCGCTTTGCCACCTCTGTTCTCAGCGGCGCGTTGCGCATGGCAGCCAGCATGGGCGCGACGCTTAGGTCAGCCGAGCTGGGGATATTTGCGAATAGGAACGGGGTATCTGTTAGCTGCGCGCGGATTGCTGTCAGGTCTTTGTCCAGCCGGTGCAGCCGCTCTTGATCCGAAAACCGGGCGATACCTTGGGTGATCAACCCCTTACGCAGGGTGCGGCGCAATTTGTTAGCGATTGGTCGGCGAATCCAGGTCGGAATTTCTTGGAACAGGGTATCGCGAACGGTTGGCCAGACGGCATCATTGCCCCAGCGGTCCATCACCAGATGGAAATAGAGGTGCTCTTCGGCCATGCGGACAAACGCCTGCGCCTGACCTTTTTGCACGTCTGTCAGACCAGGGTCAAAATCGGCGCCGTGACCCTCTAGCCATGTGCGGATATTGTCGCTGTCGCCGATTAGCCGTTGATCGGTTTTCAGCACCGGCAGTTTACGGTGTGGCATCCTGCGCGGATCGCTGAGATCCTCGCGCTGCCAGGGTTGGCCGGACAGTTGCATCAGATACGCGGCCTTGACGCTGAATGGGCTAAGACTGAATTGGCCAAAGCCGACGGGGTAAGTCAGAAGGGTAAGCATTGGGATATTTCCTTGTGTTGCTACCCACGTCTGATAGGCATCTCTAATGACAGATTACGTCATTAGGAATAGGGTAATGGATTATGTCCCGAACCGCCCGTCTGTTTCAGTTAATGCAATCCCTGCGCAGTGGTGCCCCGCCGCACACGGCGGACGCGCTGGCGCAGGACCTGGGGGTATCGGCGCGCACCGTGCATCGCGACATTGACGAATTGCGCAGCCTTGGCGCGGTGATTGATGGTGCGGCCGGGTTTGGGTTTACCCTGATCGAAGACGCCACCCTGCCCCCTCTGGGGTTTGACGATGACGAGCTAGAGGCGCTGGTTCTGGGCCTGCGCGAGGTGCAGCAGATTGGCGATCCGGACCTGTCGCAGGCCGCCGGGCGGGCGCTGCGAAAATTGCAGGGGCGGTTGCCGCCCAGCCAGTCGCATCGCCTGAAACATGCGGTTCTGTCGGCAAAACGGTTCCATCAACCTGCCAGCCCAACCATTTCGGTGGCCTCGCTGCGTCAGGCCACACGCGATGAAATGGGGGTCAAGTTTGCCTATTGCGACGCTGCCGGGGCCAAAACCCAACGGCAGGTAAAGCCACTGGGGATGGTGTTTATGGATCAATCGACGGTTTTGTTGGCATGGTGCCACCTGCGCCGGGATTTCCGCGCGTTCCGGCTGGACCGGATGGAAACGCTGGTGGTGAGTGGCCCCAGTTTTCGCCCGGATCGGGTGCCGCTGCTGCGCGCGGCATTGGAAAAGATCGGTGCCAACCAACCGTCACCGGCAAGAGATCGCAGGCCCGGTGATTGACCGCTATGACCAAATTCGGATTCGGGCTAGACTGACGCAAAAATCAGGCAGGCAGGATAATAGTGATGCGGGTATTAGGTGGGGCCGGGTTTATGGGCGGAATGCTGGGCAGTGTGCTGGTTAGCTGTGTGGCGCCCGGCCTTGCCGCCGCGCCGCAGGCAGACGCGGTACAGGTGGCGGCGGTAACACGCTCTTTACGCCCGGCGATGCGGCCGGCCAGAGCAAGCGCCAAACAAGAGGCTATTCCCGTGGCGGCCACCAACCAGAGATTTCAGAACTGGATTGGCGCGTTCAAGCGGCGTGCCGCGGCGCAGGGGATCAGCGCACAGGTTCTGGACAAGGCGTTTGCCGGGGCGCGCTATGACGCGGATGTGGTGCGGCGCGACCGCAACCAGTCGGAATTCACCAAAACCATCTGGGATTACCTGGGCACCGCCGTGTCGGACGCGCGGATCGCCAACGGCAAGGCGGCGCTGCAAAAGCAACTGCCGACGCTGGAGGCGATAGAACGCCAATATGGTGTCGACAAACAGGTTGTGGTGGCAATCTGGGGGCTGGAAAGCGCCTATGGCACGTTTCGCGGCAGCAACAATGTGATCAGCTCGTTAGCGACCCTGGCCTTTGACACCCGCCGCGCCGCGTTTTTCGAAGGCCAGCTGATGGCTGCGCTGCGCATCCTGCAAAGTGGTGATACCACGCCTGCGAATATGACTGGCAGTTGGGCCGGGGCGATGGGGCATACGCAATTCATGCCGACGTCATATCTGGATCATGCGGTGGATTTCACCGGCGACGGGCGGCGCGACATCTGGTCGGACGATCCCAGCGATGCGCTGGCGTCCACTG
>JGI24025J20009_10003299_pt1 | contig 11067 bp, 13 predicted proteins | sample Cruoilmetagenom3_FD_20009 | JGI IMG/M metagenome (IMG submission 20009) | reverse complement strand
GCCGCGCCAGCGCCTTGGCGAAGGCAACGGCGCGTTCCTCGTCGCTGGCCTCCTCTGGCAAGCTTTCGACAACCGGATCGCTGCGCGTNGNGGATAGAAGGCTGCGTCCTCATGACCAGCGGTCTTTGGAACCTGAACCGTGACTGTGCCCGCAGGCGTGTCGATGCGCTTGGGTTTGTAGCCATTGGCATAGCCATGACGTTCGGGCGTCCGCTCATAATGGCCAGCGCCGAGAAACCGCTCGCGCTCGATCTGCATGGCCAGTTCGAAAGCCCGCGCGAAAATCGTTGCTATGTCGTTTGGCCCGTGTTCGATCAGATGTTCCAAGAGGACCTCGACCGTCGTATCCTTGTGTCCGTCCATTCGCACTTCTCCATGGTTGGTTTTGCAACTCCATGGAATACCAGAGTGGATCGCCCCTGCCGCGGCCGACCCCGGCAGGGGCTTTTGGTGCCATCCCCAAGTGAATTTCCAGACTTCAGGTTACAGTACCCTGCCAGTCTCAAGCCCGATCACTCTGACAATGCCTGACAATTCCCTCAAGTTGGCACTGCATATCGAATCAAGAAGGGCGCGACACCACGGTAATTTCCGCGTGGCGACGTAAATGATTGTGCGAATAGCAATAATACACCCCAAGGTAGCATTTCTGACTTGTTGAGACGATGCGGATAACGAATTCGATCGGCTACGTTTTTCTGGAGTTGACCGGAACTTGCATCCGGCGGCTTTCAGAACGCCGGATTTCCCGGCTAGTGAAACGATTTAGGAGTCAAACAAATGAAAACCACCCTTATCAAGCTGCTCGCCCGTCTGCGCCGTGACGAAAAAGGTGTTACTCTGGTAGAGTACGGTATTGCAATCACTCTGGCCGTTGCCGTTGGTACAGTTGCATTGACCAATCTTGGCGACGCAGTTTCCGACAAAATGGGCGAAGCTGAAACAGCTCTGGCCCCGACCGTCGCAGGAGGCGTCTAAAGAGCCTCATTTCGTTTCATACGGAATGCGATCTCTTGCCGTGGCCGCTTATTCGGCGGTCACGGTCGCGCCTAATCCGACAAATCCCCTAGAAGGAACCATCACCATGCAAAACCTCAAAATGGCATGGTGCCAGATCGTCAAGGATCAACGCGGGGCCACACTGGTAGAGTATGGTATCGCCCTGACCGTGGCTTTGATCGTAGGCACTGTTGCTCTTACCTCGCTTGGCGGCGCGATCAGCCTGGCATTCAATGAGGCCGCGACCTCGATGCCAAATTAATTTCCATCGGCATCCCTAAGTCAATAAATTAAAGGATTTTCACCATGCGCCTCTCTTCTATGATAACTTTTGTCACCGGGCTGGCCGTTGCAGGTGGATCGGCCTATCTGGCACGTGATTTTCTTGAGAATAAGTACGCTCGTGTGCCTGCGGAAAAACAGGAAACCCTGGTCAACGTCATTGTTGCGGCTCAGGATATTCCTTTTGGCCGGGTGATCGAGTCACACAGCCTGACAACCATGCCCTGGCCACGCGAAGCCGTGCCAGCAGGCACCTTCACACAATACAGCACATTACTACCCGAGTCCGGCAACCCAAGTCGCCGGGCGCGCCGGGCAATTTCGCAGGGCGAATTGATCCTTGTTTCGAAAGTATCAGATTTTGGCGAGAAAGTAACCATTACACAAACCCTCGGCCCTAACCATCGCGCGATGGCCATCAAAGTTAACGCAGTGACCGCCGTTGGCGGCTTTGTTACGCCGGGTGATCGGGTCGACATTCTTCTGACACAGGGCCGCGGGGAAAACCTGAAGACGGTTACAATCCTTCAGAACGCCCGGATCATCGGGGTCGATCAAGACGCCGACGAACAGACAGACAGCCCTGAGGTTGCCCGCACTGTTACGGTCGAAGTCACGCCTGGACAGGGTCAGAAGCTGGCTTTAGCTCAGACGGCCGGCGTTCTTAACCTGACGTTGCGCACTCTTGAAGCAACCACCGATGTTCCGCTGGAGGCGATCCAGCTGAGCGACGTGATGGGCGAGATTTCTCCTCTGGAGCAAGAAAAGCACTCCACAAAAATTACGGTACGCCGCGGAACCGCCGTTTCGACGACAATTCTGAACTGAAAACAGAAAGTCTCAGGAGCTCAGTGAATGATGCCTATGCGCTACATAACAAAACTGCTGAAAGCCGAAGGCGGTTCGATGCTGGTGATCTGGGGAGTATCCTTTGCGATCATCCTCGGGATTGTGGCGCTTTCATTCGATCTGGGTCGTTTGGCAATCACTCGTACCGAGTTGCAGTCTTTCGCTGATAGCGTCGCCCTTTCGGCAGCCGGTGAATTGGACGGCCAGTCCGACGCCATTACCCGATCCCAGGCCGCTGCGGAAAACCTGATTGCCGATCGCAAAACCTTTGGGACGGGTGGTGATGTTCTGCGGGGTAGCCAAGACTTCACACTGACCTTTTTGTCTGACCTGCCTGGCAGTGACACGGGTCCCACGACTGCGACGACCTCAGATCCGGCTGAAGCGATCTACGCCCGCGTCGAGGTGAATTCCAGCACTGTGACGATGCCCTTTGGCAGTGCGTTCTCTAAGTTGACGGGAAATACCGCCCCGGACGAAGTCGCCAATGCCTATGCTATTGCCGGTTTCACTCAGTACGCCTGTGATGTCACGCCGCTGATGTTCTGCCTTCCCAGCAGTTCATATGCTGCCGACGAGCATGTCGGCGAAATGTTAGTGTTGAGGTCCGGCGGACAGGGGGCAGCATGGGGCCCCGGCGATTTCGGGTTTCTTGATCCGGCGAAAATCGAAGTCGACGGGGAAGGCCCTTGTGCCGACAAGTCCGGTGCTCAGCTGGATGCCTGTCTGCTGGGGGCAATCGGTAGCATTACCCAGTGCTTCAACCAAAGAGGCGTTGATATCGAACCTGGTCAGAAAGTGGGGATTGAGGATGCGATCTTTAACGTGCGATTCGATATCTACCAATCGATCATGAATGGTAAAAAGAACAATCCGGACTACGCCCCGGCTCCGAACGTGATCAAAGGTGTCGTCCCACAGGGTGGTGGCACATGTATCGGCAACTCAGAAGAACTTTCAGAGGACACTCTTGGCCTGCCGCACGACGACTGCTTTGAAGGCGGGACCTGCGAGCGCTTTGGCACCGGAAACTGGTCAGCAGGTCGAGCAGATTACGTTGATGCCAACTACGGCGGGACAGATCCACACTCTGGTGCAACCACCCGTTACGCCTATTATCTTGCTGAAATCGCTGCAGCCGGTGGCGCGTCTTCGACAGCAAACATTTTGACCGATCTGTCCGAGACGGGACGGCCGCAATGTTCGCCCCATCAAAGCAATGACCCGGAGCGCAGAGTAATTATTGCTGCCGGGATCGACTGCGCCGCAAATTCAATCAGCGGTGCGGCAAACAACGTTCCAGTCAAAGAGTTCATTAAAATCTTTCTGACCGAACCCGTCGGCACGACCGGCACATCGCCGCCGCAGTTGAATATCTGGGGCGAGATCATCGGCACTGCCGGTGGTAACGGCGGTGGCGGCGGCGGCAATGGGTATGTATTCCACGATGTTGTTCAGTTGTACCGGTGATACACATGAAACCCCTTAAAACAGTCATCTCGCGCCAATTCACCCGGTTCCACGGCGATCAAAGTGGTGCCGCCCTGGTCGAATTCGCGCTGATACTGCCGATAATGCTTTTGATGTTCGCAGTCATCATTGAGGGAGCACGCCTTATGTGGTCCTACCAGAGCGTGGCCGCCGGAGTGCGCGATGCCACACGTTACCTAGCTAGGGTCGCCCCGGTGGATATTTGCACTGTCGGCAGGTCCGTGACAGCCTACACATCCGATTTGGAAACTATCGTGCGGAGCGGGAAAAGCGGATATTCCATATTCCCAACCGGAATTTCCGTAAATTCCGTGACACCCAGCCTGACATGTGTTGTCGGCACGTATCGGGTGTCTCCGGCGCCTGTGGTTCAGGTATCAGCTAGCCTGACAGTAACCTTTCCCTTCGTCGGCATATTTTCTTTCAACGGCGAAAGTATTTCGACCGTCACCACCACAATCCGCGACCAAAACCGGGTATTTGGCTCATGACCAGCTATCCTGGAATGATCCGGCGGTTCCGGGCCAACGAAGACGGCGCAGCGATAGTTGAATTCACGATCGCTATGCCGCTGTTTCTGTTTGTTTTCTTCGGGTTGCTCGATTTTGGGCGTCTGGCCTTTCACTATGTAACAGCCGAAAGGGCAATGCATGTTGCTGCCCGCGTGGCCGCCGTGCGTCCACCAGCCTGCAACGGTGTTCCTTTAATTAATGCCCGTGGATTGATTTCTCAGTCGACGCTCCCCCCAGATTTCGGAACGGCATGCAGCGCAGCCAGCGACGTTTGTGCCGCTGCAGTGGCCGTGACCTGCGTCGGCAATTCCGCGAACGCCACCGCCAGCGAAATCTGGACCCTAATCCAGGGCGCGATGCCCAATGACGCGACAATTGCAAATCTGTCTTTCAACTATGATTACGACAGAAACCTTGGTTTCCTTGGCGGGCCCTATGTACCGGTCGTAACCGTTGAAGTTCAAAATCTCAATTTTCAGTTTTTGTCACCTCTGAGTGCGATTGTCGGCATTAGTGGAGCCGCGGTCGCCCCCGGCTTGGGATCAGATATCCCGTTCCCCCCCATGAGCGTGTCCCTGCCAGCCGAAGACCTGGCGCTGGGCACCGATGGATAATTTGTCAGGAAAGGAAAATACTGTGACAACCAGCTCCAATTTCGTCGCCCTGATTGCGAAAGACCCTGTCGTTGGGCAGCGCATCGCCAATTTGCTCGCTGCGATCCCGACGGTCGCGGTCAAAAAACAAGCCGCCACACTGACCGACATCAAACACCAGTTGCCCGATCTAGCACGGGAAAAGGATGTCATCATTTTCTTTACGCAAAAATCAACCGACCAGGACGTGCTGGCCCTTCAGGGCATTCGGCGGGCCGGAAACGGGCGCGCGACGATACTGGCCCTGACGGACTCGACTGCCACACTGGCCGATGTACGACGCCTGACCCGTGCCGGTGTCAGTGAGGTGCTGCCGGATTCCCTCACTTTTGAAGAGCTGGAAGAGCAGATTTTGAACAGTGCAAGCCGCCAGATAAAAGCCGGCACTTCTGCCAATGTTGGAACCGAAGCGCTCGGCAAAGTCATAAGCGTTACCCAGGCACGCGGCGGAATTGGATCAACAACCCTGGCAGTGAACCTGGCTGATCATTTGCAGGGACGCAGCGGCTTGATCAAGAAAACATCGTCCAACCGGGTCGCATTGGTTGATCTTGATCTGCAATTTGGCGCGGTCAGTAGCTTTGTCGATGTAGAGCCAAATGACGTGCTCTATCAGATGGCGATGGATGGCACTGAGCCGGACTCGGTGTTTCTTCGCCAATCCATGACTCAATTATCGTCCGGCCTGTATGTTCTGGCTGCCCCTGCCCGGTTCGCTCCGCTTGGTGCTTTGCAGAAAAAACAACTCAGTGCCCTGATAGGGATACTGCGCAAGGAATTCGACTTTGTGGTGGTTGATCTGCCCAGGGCTTTGGTCGACTGGATTTCCCCTATTCTGAAACACAGTGACCGCATGTTGATGGTAACCGACAGCTCCGTGCCATCCATCCACCAGGCCCGTCGGCTGATCGATTTCTATACCGAGGATAACCTGGGGCTGCAGATCGAGATCGTCGTCAACCACGAAGTGAAACCGTTGATTCAGGGACGACACCACACCGAGGCATCGAAAGTGTTGGAGCGTCCTCTGAAGTACTGGCTTCCCGATGACCCAAAGGCCGCCCGCGAGGCCGTTGATCGCGGTGTCCCGCTTTCTGATGCAGCCGCTCGTTCACCGCTCAACAAAAGTATTCATCGTCTTGCTCACAGTCTGATTGCCGGGTTCTCGGCGCAGGCAATCGCACAACAGACCATTTAAGAAAAGGCCCGAAACATGTTCAATAGTTTCATCAAACAAGAAGCAAAACCGAACGACAGTAAGGTGGTTTCCATGTACCCGTCCGGGACGACTGTTCCGTCACCGGAAAATGTGCCTTCGGTCGAAGACCAGGAACTGATCAAATCCCTGGAGTTGAAGAGCAGGTTGCACGATGCGCTGCTGGACCGACTGAACCTTGCTGTTATTGACAAAGTTCTCCCCGAAGAATTACGCCGCGAGGTGGCTGCGCTGGTCGGCGAATTTTTGGCGAAGGAAAACACCCCGATGCGATCGGAAAAGTTTACGCGCCTCGTGGATGAATTGATGAATGAGGTTCTGGGCCTGGGCCCACTTGAGCCGCTCATCGCTGATCCAACAATCGACGATATTCTGGTGAACGGGCACGAAAACGTATTCGTAGAACGGTTTGGCATTCTCGAAAAGGCACCTACCAAGTTTCGTGATGAGAAGCATCTTCTGCGAATTATCGACAAGATAGTGTCCCGGATCGGGCGCCGCGTAGACGAAAGCAACCCTTGGGTTGATGCGCGACTGGAAGACGGTAGCCGGGTAAACGCAATCGTACGCCCCTGCGCAATTGACGGCCCCAGTATCTCGATACGAAAGTTCTCGCGGACACCGCTGACGATGGACCGCCTGGTCGAAACAAATGCACTTAGCCAGCAGGCGGCAGATTTGTTGAGCGGGTTGGTCAAGGCACGTATGAACATCCTTATCTCTGGTGGTACAGGGTCAGGTAAAACCACCATGCTGAACGCGGTATCTGCCAAGATTGACCATCGTTCGAGGATCGTGACAATCGAAGACGCTGCAGAATTGCAGCTGCAGCAGGAACATGTTGTGCGGTTGGAAACCCGCCCACCTAATCCATCGGGGAATGGCGCGGTAGTCCAGCGTGATCTGGTTCGAAATGCGCTGCGAATGCGTCCCGACCGCATCATTGTGGGCGAAGTACGTGGGGCTGAAACCTTTGATATGCTTCAGGCCATGAATACCGGCCACGACGGGTCGATGACGACCGTTCACGCCAACACTGCCCGCGACGCGATTGGTCGCCTGGAACAGATGGTGCTGATGATGGGGCTGGAACTACCACTTAGCGCGATCCGCTCGCAGATTGCCTCGGGCCTGCATTTTATCGTTCAGTTGTCGCGTTTGTCCGACGGTAAACGCCGTGTCATGAGCATTTCCGAAATTACGGGCCTCGAAGGCGATATGATCACACTTCAGGACGTGTTCGTGTTTCGTAAGCGCGGCATCTCGGAAACTGGAGAGGTGCTGGGTGACTTCGTTCCGACCGGGATCAGGCCACGTTGTGCCGATGCCCTCATGTCAGCTGGCGTGAATTTGGATATCTCAGCATTTCTGAACGAAGGGACCTGACCCATGGAATTCTTAACTCAGCAGAAGGAAGTTATCTATTTTATATACTGTGGTGTTGCGGTTGGGGTTCTGTTGATCTTTTCCGGAATAACCGAACTGATCAGTCGCCAAGAAAACCGCAAAGAGGCCAAAAGCCGACGGATGCGGATGATTGCGCAGGGCAAATCAACCGCCGAAATGCTTGAGGTTCTCAAACCGTCCGATCAGGGCGGTCTCTTGACCCGCCTGCCCTTTGTTGGTGATCTGCCCACACTTCTTCGACAGGCTGGCCTGCTCATCGCTCCCAGAACATTTTTGTTTTTTTGTGCGCTGACAGCAATCGTGACATTTGTGGTGGTGTTCGTTTTTGTTGGAGCTCAGACCGGAGTCCTTGCTTCGATCGTGCTAGGATTGGTTGCGCCACTGGGTGTTTTGCGTGCACGCCAACGCAAGCAGTCCGAAGCCATAATGCAACAGTTGCCTGATGCTTTGGATATGCTGGTGCGTGGATTGCAGGTTGGTCATCCGCTCAACACTTCCATCGGGGCCGTCGCCCGCGAGATGCCGGACCCGATTGGGACAGAGTTCGGGGTCGTCTTTGATCAGGTCAGTTACGGTGATGATCTTACTGATGCGTTCCAGGATTTTGCGGAACGGGTTGATCTGGAAGACGTAAACTACCTGTCAGCAAGCATCGGTATCCAGCACGGTACCGGCGGCGACCTTGCAAGCATTGTGCAAGTGTTGTCCAAAACCATTCGCTCGCGCATTGCCCTGCGGCGCAAAGTTCGGGCCATTTCTTCTGAGGGTAGGCTCTCGGCCTGGTTTTTGTCATCCCTGCCGTTGGTGATCCTGGGTTTCACGTCGGTTGCATCGCCGGAATATTACGGCGGCGTATTGGAAGACCCACTTTTCATCCCCATGGCATCTGCCGTCGTAGTATTCACTGTCCTCAACGCGCTGGTTCTAAAGAAACTAGTGGCATTTCGTATCTGAGACTGGAGGTTAGTTATGGCATTTCAACTTGATTCAATCACCCAGCAAATGAACCTGTCCAACGAGGTTGTCCTCATTGGCGGGGTTGCGCTTGGGGTTTTGATGGTGTTCATCAGCAGCGCTTCGCTGTTCTCGCGGCCCAATCCGGCGGCGGCACGCATTGCTGCGGTGTCGAACCAGTCACGCCAGTTGGACAGATTCAACCGCGGGCTTCTGAAACCTGCTGACTCAGATCCGTCGGGCCTGATGAAACACTTTGTGCCATCTGATGCAAAGGAACGCAGCAATCTGCAACAGCGCCTTGCCCAAGCCGGTTTTTCCGGACCCGGCGCTGTTCGTGTGTTCACCTTGGTGCGTGTCGGTCTGGGTCTTGTATTGCCTGGGCTTTTGTTGATGGTGATTTTTTTGAGCAAGTCGCCCAGTGTTTTACTGCCCTTTGGGGTATCCGCCAAGTTGGCCACATTTAACAATATGCAGGTGTTCCAATTCCTCAGCCTGCTGGTGGGCGGAGGATATTTCGGCCCCAATTACTGGTTGAACGGGCGTGTTGCTGAACGGAAACGCCAGATCGAAGAGGGTTTTCCAAACGCTCTGGATCTGATGCAGATTTCGGTCGAATCCGGCCTGGGTTTTGACTCTGCGATGACACGGGTCGGCAATGAGCTGGCTGGAGTGTCACCCGAAATTGCTTTCGAATTTCTTAGTGCTCAACGGCAAGTGCAGGCCGGGCGCAGCCGTGATCAGGCCCTCTTTGACATGGCCGAACGTACTGGTGTGGTGGCCGTGCGGTCCTTTGCCAACGTTGCTCATCAGTCGATGAAGTTCGGCACGAGCATGTCCGAGGCTCTTACAACCTATGCCGAAGAACTTAGGGAAACCCGCGAGATGCGGGCGCAGGAAATAGCAAACAAGCTACCTGTCAAAATGTCGGCTGTGCTTGCCTCTCTTATGCTTCCTGCCCTGATTCTTGTGACAGTCGGGCCGGTAGTTATCCGCTACATCAGGTATTTCGCCGCATAGCCCGCGCTCAAAACAGAAACAAACCGCTAACAAGCAGATAATTGTTTTCCCGAAATACCCCGGAATCGCCTCGAAATACAACTTGTAGTTGCTTTCTTGTTTGAATTGAGGCGAATTCAAACACCGTGTTGACACATTTCGGCCATTTGGCGGAAAATGATATCAACAACTTGGAATATAGGAAATTCCCATGAAGCATCAGAGCAATACAGGTGGGGCTGTTGTGATCTGGTAGTTAAGAGAGCGCGAATAATGGTACCGAATAACAGATTCGAACAAGAACCCACCGCCCCACGAGCCGATGATGCTGGAATGATTGGGGCCATCGCCGCTTGGTGCGAATGTCTGCATGGAAAAGGTCTGATCATCCACGCTCTTCGTTCGGTTGCCGACTGCATCGGGGCTGAGGCCGTGGCGTTGACGCGAGTCTCTCGTCAGGTTGGCGGAGAAAGCCGCGTCATAGCCTATGACGCAGGTTCTGGACCAGACTCGCTGACGCAGCTAAACCGGTCTTTTGCCCGCTCATTGCTTGGCCCGTATTTCGACAAATCCAAGCCGTCTTCGATCTGGTTGAAATCAATGTTTGAGGACGATCTAGACCCATCCCTAACCGAGTTCCACCGCCGTCGCAGGTTCAAGGAACTGGTGGTTATTCCGCTTTGTGCGGAAAACAAAACCGTCGATCTTATCGAGTTTCACTTTCAAACTTCACTAAAGCCTGCCAATCATGCGTTGCTCAATAACGTTGCCGACACTCTGTCACAAACATGGTCCAACCGCGCGAGCGGGCTAATCACTGACGCATTTCTGAGCAAGCAATCTTCTCGGAAAAACAGCTCGCCATCTGCCCCAATTTTAAGCATGGAAAACCCGACCCGGCTAAGCCGTGCCGAATACCGGGTTTGTCTTCTTCTGAGCCGGGGAAAGCCGATAAAGCAGGTCCAGTCTGAACTGGAAATCTGCAACTCTACTCTGCGGACGCATCTACGCAATATTTATGCAAAGACGAATTCGGGCAACCAGGCAGAGCTCCTCTACCAGTTGCTGTCTTTCTTGCCGATGGCCAAAGGTGCTGGTCAATCTGCGTTCGTAGCGTAAAACGACATGGCTGAACTTTTCCCTCTCGCTATCGTTTCACCTGTCCTGGTCGCATGTGCCTACAGCGACCTGCGCTACATGCGGATACCAAACAAGCTAGTGTTAATGTTGGCGGTGTTTTTTGTGATTACCAGCCCGATGTTAACGCTTCCGGAAATCGGCTGGCGGATTGCAGTGTCTGCCATAGTGTTTGGCATCAGTGCGATCGCGTTCTCACTTCGAATGCTGGGCGGTGGCGACGTCAAGATGTTGGCCGCCCTGCTGCTGTTCATCCCGTCGACCACATTGACCACGTTCGGATACATCTTTTCATCATCAATGCTTACGGGTCTCCTGGTATCAACAACACTTCAGAACGCGGCCTGGGCCGAAAGCCTTGGCTGGGCAAGTGTCAAGGCAAAAGGCCGGTTTCCAATGGGCATTTCCATCGCCCTGGCCGGAGTGGCACATCCTTTGGTGGTTTTGGCCATTCAATAGATAATAGTGCGAGACGAATGAGAACCAGGGGCACTGTCATGTCTGGATGGTGCCCTTTTGGTAAGGTGAATTTATGGGATGTTTTGGCTTGGCGTTTTGGGTGCAGTCA
>JGI24025J20009_10003296_pt1 | contig 11073 bp, 8 predicted proteins | sample Cruoilmetagenom3_FD_20009 | JGI IMG/M metagenome (IMG submission 20009) | reverse complement strand
AAATCAAAGAGTGGTGCTGTAAGGATGTCGAGGTTGACTCTAACTGTATCGGCAGTGCCGGCTCGCCCACAAAAGTTTTGGAACCGATTGAGCTGCCTCGCAGGAAAGGAGAAATCATGACCGGCTCCCCTGAGGAAGCTGTCAAAAAGGCCATAGAAAAAGTCAGGGAATTGGGAGGACTGACTTAATTCCGTGAGTAAAGAGCTCTGGATATGGGTGGAGCAGCGCCGGGGAAGGCTGCTCCCGGTTTGCTTTGAGCTCCTGGGGAAGGGGCAGGAACTGTGTCAAAATCTTGGAGCTGAGCTGGCTGCGGTTCTTGTAGGCAATGAACTAGGGGAACTGGCCTCTGAGCTTATGGATTATGGCTGCCAGAAGGTCTACCTAGCTGAAGACCCTCGACTTTCCCTGTATCAAGGCGACCTCTACACCGATTTGCTATCCCAGTTCATCGGTGAAAACAAGCCGGAAATCGTACTATGGGGTGCTACAACTACAGGAACAGAGCTCTCTGCTCGTGTGGCAGCCAGGCTTAACATTGGCTTGACTGCACATTGTATAGATTTGCATATTGAGGACATAGATGGAGAGCCTCGGCTTGTGCAGGTGGTGCCCGGCTGGAGTGGAAACCTGGCCGTTAAAATTATTTCTCGTACAACTCCTCAGATGGCCACGGTAAAACCTGGCCTGATGAGCAAGGCTCCTCAGATGAAGGTAGAGGGGGAAATTATTCTGGTAGCTGCTGACCTTATAGAAAGTGTCATTGCCAGCGAAGCGAAGCAATCGAGGGCCGAAACTATTGAAGTAGTGGAGGAAGAAGCTGAGGAGATGCCTTTGGAGAAGGCTGAGATAGTGGTTTCAGGAGGCTGGGGGTTAAATGCCGCTGGAGGATTTGCTCCAGTTGAGGAAATAGCCAGGATTTTAGGGGGAGCTGTAGCTGGGACTCGCCCTGTTTTTGACAAAGGATGGATACCAGAGAGCAGGATGATAGGAATAAGCGGCAAGATTGTTTCTCCCAGGCTATTTATCAGCCTGGGTGCTTCCGGGGCAACTCAATATACCACGGGTTTTACAGGGTCGCAGGTTATCCTGGCTGTGGACCAGAATCCCAACGCAGCTATCTTCGAGATAGCCGATATAGGCATCGTAGGCAACTTGCAGACAGTTCTTCCCTTGCTTATAAAGGAATTAAAAGGAGCGGCTTAATCCCCGTTATACCTGGATGAGCTGAGCGGGCGATATTTTCACGTTTGTCTTGTGGCCCACAGGGGAGAAACATCAAAGGGCTCGCCTCTGAGTTTAGCTTGCAAGGTTTGTTCCAGTTCTTCTACGGGTACTCGAAGCTGTGCCAGACTATCTCTATCCCGGATGGTGACCTGATTATCCTCTAAAGATTCGAAATCAATGGTAACGCAGAAGGGGGTGCCAATCTCGTCTTGCCGCCGGTATCTTCTCCCGATGCTCTGAGAATCATCGTATTGGGTCATCAAGCTGGAGCGTAGATTAGTATAAATTTCTCTGGCTAAGGGAGCTAGCTTTTCATTCCTGGAGAGAGGCAAAATGGCCACCTTTATGGGGGCTAGAGATGGGTGAAGACTCAACAGCATCCTGGTTTCTCCCTCAACCGTCTCCTCCCGGTAGGCATCAATAAGGAAAGCTAATACAGAGCGGTCAACGCCGGCTGAGGGTTCAATAACATACGGGATGTAGCGCTCGTTGTTCTCGGCATCGTAGTAACTGAGGTCTTTGCCGCTGTATTTGCTATGCTGGGTCAGGTCGTAATTGCCCCTGTTGGCTATGCCCTCCAGCTCTGACCACCCCATGGGAAACAGGTACTCCACATCGTAGCAGTCCTTGGCATAGTGGGCCAGTTCCTCCTTTTTATGCTGGCGCAGGCGTAAGTTCTCTCTTCTGATGCCATTTTTGACATACCACTCAAATCGCTCCTTCAGCCAGTAATCAAATAGCTCTTCATCGGTGCCGGGCTTAACAAAGTATTCCAACTCCATCTGCTCAAATTCCCTGGTTTTGAAGGTAAAGTTGCCCGGCGTAATTTCATTACGGAAGGACTTACCTATTTGGGCAATTCCCAGGGGGAGCTTCTTTCTGGAAGTGTTGATTACATTTTCAAAGTTAACAAACATTGCCTGAGCTGTTTCAGGGCGGAGATAGATGGTGCTGGCTTCTTCCTCGACGGGGCCCATGTGAGTTTTAAACATCAAGTTAAACATACGGGGCTCGGTTAGCTCGCCGCCACACTTGGGGCACGCCCCCTCTGCTATCTCATCGGCCCGCCATCTTAGATGACAGGACTTACATTCCACCAGAGGGTCGCTGAAACTATCAATATGGCCACTGGCCTTCCAGACCTGGGGATGCATCATAATGCTGGCATCTATGCCCACCACATCATCTCGCTCCTGGACGGTAGCCTTCCACCAAGCATCTTTGACATTGCGCTTGAGTTCTGCTCCCAACGGTCCATAGTCCCAGCAACTAGCCAGGCCTCCATATATCTCGCTGCTCTGGAAAACAAAACCCCTTCGTTTGCACAGGGAAACGATTTTATCCATGCTTACGCGCTCAGGCATTTTTATATCCTCCTTCAGTCGTCTAGCTTATCAACTTTTGCCTGTAAGCGTCAAAGGAATAAGCTATAATATGATTAGCTTTGGTGAAATTCAAGATTTCCCTTCGCTCGTGGGTGGCCTACGAGTAATAGCACTAGCGAATATAGCATAACGCAAGAACAGCGAGGGAAAGAGCGTGGAAAGGATAAAGTTATTTTTTAATCCTAGCAGTATAGCTCTGGTAGGAGCTACAGATAGGGAAGGGGCAGTAGGGAAAATAATTCTAGAGAATCTATTGCTGGCTAAGGATAAGCGTAAAATATATCCAGTGAATCCCAATAGAGAAAAAGTATTTGACATGAAATGTTACCCTAGCATAGGTTCTGTACCTGAGCCTCCCGCTCTCGCCATCATTGCTATACCTGCCGAGCTCGTTCCTGATGTAGTTGAAGATAGTGGCAAAGTTGGTGTTAAGGCTATTATTATCATTTCGGGTGGTTTTAAGGAAACAGGAGTCGAGGGTAAAGCGCTCGAAGATAGGATAGCAGGTATAGCTAGGAGATATGGTATACGGATAGTGGGCCCCAACTGTATGGGTGTGATTAAGCCTAGCGCTAAATTAAATACGGCATTCCTTAAGGAGATGCCTAAAGCTGGGGATGTGGCCTTCTTATCGCAGAGCGGTGCTTTAGGATCTGCCATCCTAAGTTGGGCAACTAGTAAAGGTATCGGTTTTAGCGCCTTCGTTTCATTGGGTTCTATGATGGATGTATGTTTCGGAGACTTGATAGATTATTTTGGTGAGGATGCTGAGACCAGGAGCATAATCATCTACCTGGAGTCCATAGAGAACGCCAAGAAATTTATGAGTGCGGCTAGGGGATTTGCCAGAACAAAGCCCATAATCATTTTAAGGTCGGGGAAGTTCCAAGAAAGTGTAAAGGCAGTCAAGGCACACACGGGAGCTATAGCGGGGGAGGATATGTATTATGACGCTATCTTCCGCAGAGCCGGTGTTGTGAGAGTAGAGGAAATTGAAGACCTTTTCAACTGTGCTTCTATATTGAATACTGCGCAGCCGCCTAAAGGCCCAAATCTAGCTATAATAACTAACGCTGGTGGTCCAGCAGTACTAGCTACAGACGCACTGATAAGCAGAGGTGGCAAATTAGCTCAGCTCAGCGAAAAGAGCCTTTCCGCTTTAAATGAATTCTTACCTCCTAACTGGAGCAAATCTAATCCTATTGATATTATCGGAGATGCACATTCTCAGAGATATACGAAAACTATTGAAGTTACTATTAAAGACCCCGAAGTTGACGGTGCCGTAGTTATATATACACCTCAAGGTATAGCTGGTCCCATTGAGTCAGCAAAGGCTGTTATCGAGCATGCTAAGAAGAGTGATAAGCCTATTCTGTGTGTTTGGATGGGTGAGGGAGAGGTAGCTAAAGCAAGGCAGGTACTCTATGAGAGAGGGATTCCCACTTATGAGTTTCCCGAAAAAGCAATCAGAGCATACTTTTATATGTATCAATATGCTCGTAATCTAGAGGAGTTATATGAAATTCCCAAAGAATTACCGATAGATATGGGATCTCCTAAAAACCATCTCAAGATACTCGTCCGTAGAGCAGCGAGGGAAGGAAGAACAGCTTTGAGTGAGGAAGAGTCTAAGAAATTCCTGACCGCATATGGAATCTCCGCTGCAATTCCGCATGTAGCTAAAAATGCCAGAGATGCCGCTAAGATAGCATCCAGGATCGGATATCCAGTAGCAATGAAGATATCTTCCCCCGACATAATCCATAAATCAGATGTTGGAGGGGTAATGCTAAATATCTCCTCATCTTACGAAGTGGAAAAGGGATTTGATGGAATGATGGAAAATGTCAAGAAGCACAATCCTGATGCCAAAATCGAAGGGATCAGTGTACAGGAGATGATTACAAGTTATGATTATGAACTTATTGTTGGGAGTAAGAAAGATCCAATTTTTGGCCCTGTGATAATGTTTGGCCTAGGAGGGATAGAGGCAGAGGTCTTTAAAGACATCACTGTAGGATTACCCCCCCTAAACCAAGTATTGGCTAGAAGACTGATAGAACAAACTAAGATTTATAAAGTGCTATCCGAAGGATTCAGAACCAAACCACCTGCTAACTTACGACTATTGGAAGAAACCTTGGTGAAGTTCTCAAACTTAATCATCGATTTCCCAGAGATAAAAGAAATCGATATCAATCACCTGGTCATGAGCAGAGATATAGCTGTTTCTTTAGATGCAAGGATAATCCTTGATGAGGAGGTGATACACAAAGGAATACAGGAATATGCTCACTTAATAATCTCTCCATATCCGACTAGATATGTCCGTCCCTGCGAATGTAAGGATGGAAGGTCTGTATTATTAAGACCTATCAGACCTGAGGATGAACTACTTGAGAGGGAGCTTTTTGCTGGTCTACTGGAAGAATCCCTCAGGGCTAGGTTCTTCGGTATGGTTAGGGAGATGACACATGGGATGCTCACCAGGTTTTGCAACATTGACTATGATCGGGAAATGGCTATTATAGCCGAATATACCTTGGGTGGTAGGAGAAGGATTGTGGGTTGTGGAAGAGTAGTGATTGAACCTGGTGGTGAAGTGGGGGAATTCGCTATTGCAGTTGCTGAGGATTTCCAAAGTAGTGGTTTGGGGCTGAAACTCTCTGGTGTATTAATAGATATAGCGCAGGCGAAAGGGCTAAAAAGTATCTATGGGTTTGTGTTAAATGACAGTATGAAAATGATGGGCTTGGTTAAAAAGCTTGGCTTCACCATAGAGACGCTTTCGCCTGAGGAAAGTAAAGTAGCCTTGGAATTCTAGAAGGGGGGGATCAGAGCTCCCATAATAACCTCATTTTGATCGCTTACATAAAGAAACGATTTTATCCATGCTTACGCGCTCAGGCATTTTTGTATCCTCCTTCAGTCGTCTAGCTTATCAACTCCTGTAAGCGTCAAAGGATAGCTGACGTTTGAGGTTGCTAAGCAACCCGGCTGTCATTCTGAGCGTAGCGAAGAATCTCACACCTAGTCTCTCCCTTCAAGGGAGAGGAATAAGGTGAGGGTGAATGTTACAATTGTCTTCGATGCGGTTCAAGATTTCGTTTCGTCCAGAGAAGGCAAGATTTATACTGTCTTACAATCGTGATTGTTCTATGGCTTTAGCGATTTATTCCCCAGAGCACAACTGTCCTAATAGGGGTACAAATAAGACACGGCAGTGAGGAAGCTAAAGTTATAGTCATCTTCCATATATAGACCGTCTTGTGATCTTGCCTCTGTCGATACAGTCACGTGATACACGGTCGACCCCTTAAGGAACTCGAGGGGTTTTATCCTCATCATCGTTTTACTCTCATTCCAAGCCACCTCGTAACCCACTTCAGGGGATATGGTTATTGCTTTGCTGGTTGCCTCTTCGTCCATTGGCTTTGAGAATGTAATGTCAATCATAGTCTCCGCAGGAGCACCCTGGAGACCATCGGTGGGGATGGTAGACAAGACTATGGGTGGCTGGAATTCTCTTTCCGTGGTGAAAGAGAAGGCATAAGTCTCTTCCAGTGGGTAATTGGCCTGGGAGCGTGCTTCGGTGCCGATGGTAACTGTGTAGGTAGTATCATAACTTAGATTCTGCGCAGGTATAACAGTGAGGGTAGTATCATTATCAGACCAATTGCTGGAGTGGTTGACCTGCGGTGATATGGACAAAGCCCTCCCTGTTGTCTCTGCGCTCATAGGCTGGCTAAAGCTTACCGTGATATGACTGTTAACAGGGACGATGTTATCGCCATTTGCTGGCTCGGTCTCCAGCACACTTGGCGCTGGCATTCCACAGCCACAAACGGCCACCAATACCATAACAGACAGCACACTCAGTGCCAGACGGGGTATTTCTTGTCCAATGCGCTGTATCACGGTCCTGCCTTATCCGACTTACTTGCGCCGTCCTCTCACTACTATCACGGTTATCATCACTATGGCGAAAACAGCAAAGGCAATGCCGATCCAGAGCTGCTCTGGCGGGAAGAACCCTCCGACTGGTCGGCAGGCAGCACCAGCATCTGTTTGGACCTGGGGGATACCCTGGATCATAACAATAGGCCGGCAGCAAGCGGACAGAATAGACAGTAGAAATGCCAGCAAACCCTGGAACATGATAGTTGTAATGATTCCTGAAAACGTTCCCCTTGTCAAATCTCACAGTACTGTATCTTCGCAGAACGCTCGGACTGTCACAAAATGCTAAAACATCCAGCAAATGTTTATGAGAGGTCTGGACAAAAGGGCAGAATCTACGTATCATCTTAGGCTATTATGATAGTGGAGATGAGAAAGGGTGCCACTCCAGAGCAGGTAGATGGGGTGGTGCAGCGTGCGAGGTCGCTGGAACTGAGCGTCCAGTTGAACTTGGGCACCGACAAGACCGTGGTGGCTCTGCTGGGGAGTAACACAGGGCAACTGTCCACTGACATCTTCGCCGTGCTGCCCGGAGTGGAGAGCGTGACCCGGATTATGAAACCCTACAAGCTTGCATCCAGGGAATTCAAGGCACGGAACAGCGTGGTCTCCATTAACGGAATCGAGATTGGGGGTAAGCGTATCGTGGTTATGGCAGGGCCCTGCGCTGTGGAGAGCGAGGAGCAGCTTGTGAAGGCGGTCAGGGCGGTGAAGAGGTCTGGTGCCTGTGTTGTGCGGGGTGGCGCTTTCAAACCACGCACCTCTCCCTTCAGCTTTCAGGGTCTGGAGCAGGCTGGCCTGGAGTTGCTGGGGCAGGCCAGGGAGCAGTTTGGCATACCTGTAGTCACCGAAGTGGTGAACCCCCAAGATGTCAGCCAGGTATCCAGGTATGCCGATATCCTTCAAGTTGGGTCACGAAATATGCAAAACTTTGCCCTGCTAACCGAGATTGGCAAGAGTAAACACCCTGTTCTGCTGAAGCGGGGATTCTCCTGTACTGTTACTGAGTGGCTTACAGCGGCTGACTATTTGCTGGCAGAGGGGAATAACAGCGTCATTCTGTGCGAGAGGGGTATCAGGACATTTGAGGACAGCGCTCGCTTTTCCCTTGATGTCTGCTCCATTCCGGTGGTCAAGAAATTCAGCCACTTGCCTGTAATCGTTGACCCCAGCCATGCTGCCGGTCACTACTCCCTGGTTCCGGCGATAGCCAAGGCGGCTGTGGCTGCTGGCGCTGATGGACTTCTCATCGAAGTCCACCCCAACCCCAAGGAGGCTCTGGTGGATGGCCTTCAGTCCCTCACCCCGTCGGATTTCGCCAGGTTGATGAAGGAGCTTGAGCCAATTGCCCAATCGGTAGGCAGATACATCTAAGTTAGACACAGGCGTTCCCCATCTTTTGCCTGAGTTAGCGGTGTTATAATTGACTTCAATGAGGTTCAAGATTTCCCTTCATCCAGAAAAGGCGAGATTTAAACTGCCCTACAATTACAACTATCCCCTGGCTTCAGCGATTTATTCCTTTCTGGGCAAAGGCGATGCCTCCTTCTCTGACTTTCTTCACGCAGAGGTGGATAAGGACGGTAGGTTCCACAAGCTATTCCTTAGCCCCGAAGAGCCAGAGTTCAGCAGGATTCTGGAGAAAATCTAGGGAGGAAGTACCAGGCCTGCTACGGAGAAGAACCTTCGCAAGAGGGAATTTCCCTGGAGCTACTGCGGACACCCAAATCGAAGCTCCTGGACTACAAAGGGATAAAAGTCCGTGTCTGGTTTACGCACTTCATCGCTCAAGGGAACACTGAACTTATAAGGATAGGCTACGAGGCGGGCTTCGGGGAAAGTAACTCCGCCGGCTTTGGCATGGTGGAGGTGATAGAAAACCAAAGCAATTGACTTCCTTGAAGGCTTACACCATAATATAAGTAATACATTTTCCCTGGAGTAAACCAAGGAGACGAAAGAGATGAAAGAAACTACTATCACCCGAAAAGGACAAGTTGTCATACCGGCTGATATAAGGAAAAGATATAATATTCAGCCAGGACAGAAATTCTTAGTCCGAGATTCGGAAGGAGAAATACGACTCATCCCTGTCAAAGTTCTTCCTGTTAAGGAAGCGCAGGGGTGGCTGAAGACAAAGAAATCAGTTTCAGATTTACTGAAAGAAGCCCGTAGTCTGGAGAGAGAGCATGAAGCAAAGCTCCATAGTCTTTGATGCCTTTGCCATCCTCAGTTTTCTTAAGGGCGAAGCAAGCTCTAATCGAGTGGAAGAATATCTTCTCAAGGTACATGGTAAACAGGCTACTGGATACATATCAGCGGTAAATCTTTGTGAGGTATATTATATTGTAATGCGAGAGAAGGGGTACGAGGATGCCGAGATTCTGACTGCAAGTTTGAAGGATTGGGGTTTAAATGTTGTGCTTGCTGACGAAGATATGGCTAAAATGGCAGGACAGCTCAAAGCTCAATATCCCCTCTCCCTGGCAGATGCCTTTGCTGCTGCCACCTCACAAAAGCTCGGAGCTTGCCTTCTTACCGGAGACCCTGAATTTCAAAAATTGGAGGGGAAGATGGAAATTGAGTGGACTGATGATTAATATGGTAGCTTTGGTGAGGGACAACTATGCTGGATTTGGTATGGTGGAGGTAGTAAAGTGAGGGAAGAGATTTCAAGCTGGTTAAGGAAAGCAAGGAGAGACTTGGAGGTCGCAGAATACAACCTGAATGGCGACATGTTGAATGCTGCAGCATTCTATTCTCAACAAGGTTAGAATCGCACTATAGCGGAATTGAAGGCTACCCACCTGTAGGGAAAGGTAGTAGAAGCACCTTTCCCTACAGGTCTTTCTACCCTACAGGTCTTTCTACTTTGAATGACGGAGAACTTAAATCTTGTACTGTTCTCTCACAAGGTTAGCCAGGTTCAATTCCTCCAGTTTAGCTAACGGCACAAGCATGGAGACGGTTACAACTCCAGGCAATCTGCCAATCTCAATAGCGCCGGTGATGGTTGCTCGATTTCGTACCTCTTCCAGGGACATGCCTAACAAGTTGGCCATGCGGGAAAGGCCATTATCAGTAGCTTCATTGAGATTAGCCCCTGAACCCACCACTTGTATCGGGGCCGTTCTCTCTAAGGTCTTTTGCTGATGCTTGCTTGCAAGCGCCTCAGCACCTTTCCATTCTGCCTCTCTAATGGGTTTGGCCAGAAGTGGCAAGTCTTCCTCTAGTGGCAGTAAAATCGGTCCATCCAGTTTAAGCCCCTTTATCACATGGACCTCAATGGTTGCTTCACCGCTAATATCGGTAGTGTGAACCGCAATCTCGCCATCTCCTTGCATTGCATGCATGTCACCGACGTAAACTCCACCACCATCAACCTTGACAGGACAAATTAGAATTGCTCCTTCCCTGACCGAGTCAATATCCATGTGCCCATCGGTCCTGAGTTCCAATTTTTCCCTGGGGATACCATATTGATGGGGAGCATCAATAAGAGATTGCCCGAAGTCACCCGCGTTGTGGGAATCAGGCATGTCAATTGGCGGCACCGTTCCTATGTTACCGATAAAGGGACGCAAGCGTGCTACAACTCCTGGAATATCTGCCACGGCAAACACGAGGATGGAATGTTGTTCAGATTTGTCTGGCAGCTTGGCGAACTCTACGGCATTGCTGGCAATGTTGTTAGCTTGTTCCTGCCCCACGGTGACTCCAAGTCCTTTATCATGGTCGAAGACTATGGTGTAACCATTGCTAACTCTGAACGCCGAGACTTCTGCGCCGCAAACTTGGCAATGGATAGCCTCCTGGCCGATTCCTTCTACCCTTGAGAGTGGACTTTCGGTGCCACAATTGGGACATTTCTTGGCCACGAAAGGGTCTCCGGTATATCTGCCTTCGACGAATGACATGGTGCCGGAGGCTGTTGCTAAAGAGGTGACCCTAACCTTTTTGAGTTTAATCGCAATGGCATCTCCGACTTTAGCGCCGACAACTGCAACGGGCTCGGTAACTTCGTGTCCGCCTTTAAACTTGGGGGTAATCATCGGTCCCCAGCAACCTGGAGCTGTGGCAACTTCAATTGTTCCTCCATCCTCCACTGGCCCCAGCATCCTCAGGCTGGGCCCCACAATACCGCCGGTAAACGTGTCAACCTTGATTGACTTTACTGGATTGTTCTTGCTTTCCATAGAAACCTCCTCCCAAAATTTTTGTTGAATCTGCCTGCTACTGTCTTTTTCTCCGGATTCCCTTGTCCATTAACCTGTTCCTCCTCCCTTAAATATCTCCATGTCGGGGATAAAATCCGCCTATCTTAGATTTGAGAATGAAATGTACGCTTTCAGCCAGGCGGGGATTCAAAACACTATCCTTAATTTTATCATTATACGGTCTAAAGTCAAACTATGTGTGCTGGCTGACCACATGGGTAACACTGGGCTATGGATTTTAGCAAGTTCCTTTTCAATATACTCTATGGGAGCAAGATAGCCAA
>JGI24025J20009_10003295_pt1 | contig 11075 bp, 10 predicted proteins | sample Cruoilmetagenom3_FD_20009 | JGI IMG/M metagenome (IMG submission 20009) | reverse complement strand
ATCTTCTTTTCAACCTCTACTCCATAAATCCTGTTAATCCAGAGGGGAAACATTGTGGCCATCTGAATAATATCAATAAAATTATCCCTTAATACACCTACCCTGAACCACCAATCTACCCCATTCTCTTCGCATTTTAAAGCTAAATTAAGACATTTTTTGTAAAGACCTTTAATACCCCGCAGGATATCCTGTTTATCACTGTAATAATCAAGGCTTATCTGGATGGAGTTCGCCTTAAAAGCATCTTCATTGAGAATACTACCATTTGTACTAATAGAAACTTTGAATTTATATTCCTTAGCTATATCAATAATTCTTCCCAAATCATCCCTTAAAAGAGGCTCCCCTCCTGTTAAAAGCATCCTTTTCTGGTGGCCAGTAAACAACTTGCAAACCTTTTCAAAAAGGGAAAGACTCATTGTTCCTTTCATATTTTTCGTATAACAGAACTCACAATTTGCATTACACTTGCTTAATAAATGCACAGCAACAGCCATTTTTGTTTTCTCCTCATCATCGTCGCAGGTATAACTTTTCTAAAAGAAATAACGGAATCCAAGCCCAAAATCGACTTCAAATTTTGTTTTTGGTGCAAGGAGAATACCAGGAGATAACTCTACAAAAAGATCAATAGGAGCTTTATGATAAAAATAGTCCAGGCCAATTACTCCTCTTAAGCCAAATTCGTTATCGTTTTCTTCTGACTCAAATTTACTCCCTATTCCATAATATAGAGCAGAATTTTTTTCTGAAAATCGCATAAAATCGTGCCAGAGATAATCAAAATGAAAGTGAAAATTGTCCTTCTCCAAATCCCAGGCAAATGCTGCATCCCAGGCATTTTCTGGATTAATCCAGTATTTAATATTGATTCCTGTAGGAACGCCAATAATTACCCCAACTCCCAGACCTTCTCTTTGAGCGTTAGCAGTGGAAGAAAAGACTGAACCACTAATTAAAATTACCCCTACCAAAACTATTATCTTTTTTTTCATTTTACTTATGCTCCTTAAAGATTGATTTATTTTTAGCTTACTGCATAATACACTCAGAAGAAAAATCAAACATTACCTTTTCCTCTTCTAAGTTAACTATTTTTAACTGAGAAGTATCATCAACCGTTCCCACAATAGAAGCAGATACGCCTACCTCTTGAAATTCTTCAAGACAAAAGGAGGCATTTTCTTCCTTAGTAGTGAGCAGGAATCCATATCCTGGATTCATCTTTAGCCAATCCCCAAGAGTTATCGTCTCAGGCTTGAGAATTTCTCTAATATCAACTGCCGCTCCCTTACAACTACTTTCCAGAAGCATAGCCAGGCTTCCCAGAATTCCAGCATTACTTATATCCTTGCAGGAGGAGGCTAAATTTTTTCGGGCAATTCTCTTTAAAACAGTGAATTGTCTGGCAATCTCCTCTCTACTCTTCATTGTAGTGGTATCCCATCCCCATTTCCAGGTAGGTGTGATTTGCCCTTTTAAATCAATAGCCATAATTATTTTCTCACCTGCTTTAGCATCTTCACTTGTCATTATATGTTCTTCGCGAACTTTTCCCACTATAGATATACTTAAAGAGTTAGAAGGACTGAAAGGATGTATATGTCCGCCTACCATAGGAACGGCAAATTTTTCTACTCCCCTCTTAATACCCTCTATAATTCTTTCGTAAGTTTCGGTAGTTTTGTAGGCTATCACATTTACCATTGCTAAAGGCTCTCCCCCCATAGCCAGAATATCCTTTATGTTTACAAGAACAGCAAAAAATCCTGCACTCCGGGGGTCTGAATCCAGAAATTCTTGCTGCATCCCATCGGTATGAAAAAGAAGAACATTTTCACTATTTCCAAATTTTATCGCCGCCGCATCCTCTCCAAAACTTAGTAAAACATCCTTATATAATCTCTCTTTTTTTGATAATGCCCGAACAATCTTTCCAATAGGTTTTTTTCTTTGAATTCCGGAAAACCTCTTAATATCTTCTATTAGATGTTGTAAACTGCTATCTTTCAATTTCATTTTTTTCTATTTAACAATTGTCTTTTTTAGGGCTTCATCCTCAAATAAAGCAGCCGCTTCAACTCCCTCACCAGATAATCCTATTGCCGCCAGAGCACCAATCAATCCCCTTTCGCCTTTAACAGCATAATGCTCTATCTCTAACTCATCAGCTAATTTATAGGCTTCTTCTAAACTTATAATCTCCTTTTTTGCCCGAAACCCATACTCTCTTAATTTTTCTGGCACCTTTAATCTTTGCCAGATAACTAAATGAGCATTTTGGGAGGAAGAAAGCTCTTTACTCCTCTCCACAGCAAAATTAATTATCTCTTTTATAGTATCTGGCTTTACTGCTAAGATAATAGAACTGGAAGCACAGTTTGTGGTCTTTTCATTAACTTTCGGATTAAGTTGAACTATAATCTGGTCCAGTAATAGGGCAGCATAATTTTTCTCTATCTCTTGAGCTATTCTATATCCGAGGGCCCAGGTTGCTCCTTCAGTTTCAAGGTCTGTATCCTCTAAAGCTAAAGTTAATTTAGATAACCTATCGGTAATGAGAATAGTATCTAAATCTATAGACCCTCCCTTTTTAATCTTCTCTTCGTAATCAAAAGGAAGCTTAACCATCTTAACACCCACTGCCTGGGAAAACATAACTGTAGGACCCAAAGCAGCGCCAGATAAAGCTCTCCAGCATGTATGCACTTCATCACCCTGAAGCTGAACTCTCTCTATACTCATTGAGCCCGCCTCATAATCTGAAGGACCAAATTTCACTCTTTCCTCTCCTACTTTACATAATAGATAGGCTCTCCCACCAAAAAATTTTACTTTTTGAGCAACTCCTCCACTTCTAACAGCGTTAAGGCAAACATACTGAATCCATCCCGTAGCAAAAGTATCAAAGTAAATTTCAACCTCATCATCCAGTTCATCCACTAAAGTTAAATAATACTTGTATCCCTTAAACACAGGAAACTTCTGGCGAATTTCCTCAGGTGTGAGAGTAATCACCTCTTCTCCTCCACTATCTTATTTTGTGAAATAAGAGCAGATGCCATAGCTATGGCATCTACGTACTCTTCTAAGGGAGCTGCACGGGAGGTATCAATAAAAATTTTAGGTATTCCCACCATTAATCCACCATGAGAGCTTCCTCCTCCCAGATGAATGAGAGTTCGATAAATCAGATTCCCCGATATTCCATCAGGAGCAACAATTACATCTGCTTTGTCCCTGAGAGCTTCCTCTATTAGTATATCATAATTTTTGATATCTTGGGTTATCTTTAACTCTTTTGCTCGAGAGGCTAAAAACTCTGCCTCAGCAAGGCTCTTATCCACTACTTCACATCTACCTAAATCCTCTTTTCTTCCTCCGGATAAGATTCCCACTTTTGGAGCTAATCCCAAACTGCGAGCAAACTTTACAGAATGGACGATAATATCTAACTTTTCTGTAAGTGTTCTTCCCTCATCAATGCCTACCGGAGCTATAAAAAAAGAGTCTCCTTTTACAGTTTCAATCAGTCCTATCCTGAAAAGCCTGGAAGGATGAAACTCTTTTCTAAGAGCAGAAAGAGTTTTACTTGCTTTCAGGGAACCTCGCACTGCCCCCTCAACCATCCCCGAAGAGAGAAGATGAACTAAATCAATCTCCGGTTCTCTTGAATCTTTTATTTTAAGCTCTTCTTTTAAATATGAGCGAATAACTTTCTCCTCGCCCACCAAAAGGGGTTTAGCCAAATTTTCTTTAAAAGCTACTTCTGCTGCTCTTACACTCTTTTTTGCATAAGCAAGACATTTACTGCTAACTCCAAGAGCAACCTCTGCAGGAAAGCTTTTAGCTAAATCTTTTATTTTATTAATAATATTCATACTATTTTTTTGATTTTCCTAAGCCGTATCCCTCATAAGCTTCTTTTCCTGTTATCTTCAAGTCCATTGCCTCTTTAATCTGCCGCACTACAGGACCAATTTCAAAAGGAGGACAGCCAAGAACATAAGCAGCTTCACTTTCCAATTCTCTTTTCACTTTTTTACAAGTTGCTATAGCACAATCTCCAAAGACAACCACTTTTCCCTTAAAATCTCTCATTTTATCAGGTAGAGGAGGTTCTATCCCCGTCAATATATAAAGCTTTCCTACACTTTTCTCTATGGTCTCTCCTAAATCCTTATACTTTCCTTTCAGGGCTAAAAGGGTAAACATTATCCAGGCTCGACAGGACCTACAAACACCTCCCTCAATTACCTCTACATTTTTAAAAGCTCCTTTTACATGAGGATACCAGTCAGCAAACTTATGGGTAAACTCTTTTAGAGGGACACCCTTTATGCTTATTTTATTTAGTTCTCCAACTCCAACTCCTTGATGATTTGCCAATCTTACCATATCATGCTGATAAGGGTCAATGCCCATAACTGCGCAACCTACTGTATCACCGGCTACAGGGTCATTGCTGGCAATTATAGTATTAAAACCTTCAATAGCTGTCCCATAAATTGGTCCGTATCCCTCCATAGGAGTAATAGCATCAATTACAGCTAATTTAATCTTATCCCTGAGAAACTTATTTACATCCACCAGTTTTTGATGTAAGTCCTGTCTGTGATACTGAAGTCTGGTAATGTAAGGTTCCGTAACTCCATGAAGGTCTTTTAAATTTAAAGTTGCCGTTCCCTCCAGACTACACTTCATAACAGGATTGGGAATGATAACATCTGCTTCTAAACAAGCTTTGGCAATACCTCCCTTTCTTAAAGTTAAAGCTCCTGGTATCTCTACAATAGGGAATTCGTCTTCGTCAAAGGGAAGAATTTTTGCCCCTACTTTTTCTACCGCCTCTTGCATCCCTGTTAACTCAAAACATTTTCTTGTGTTCATTCCTTCTCTCCACCAGTGAGTCATAGTGGCTGTATCTTCACCCACAATCACCTCTCCTGCTCCTGCTTCAAAACAGAGTCTACATAAAGCCGCCGTAACTCTTGGGTCGGTGGTAGTGGGTGGTGGAGCAGGTCTTACTAAATTTGGCTTAATTAAAACTCTATCCCCTTTCTTAATTACATTTTTCCATCCCCCAATAAGCTCTACAGCTTCCTTTACCATCTGGTATATCTTCTCATCATCAAGAACTTCGTTTTCACGCCTTACAATAGATACCTCTGTCATTATAAAGCCTCCTTATAATTTTATACTTCCTCATATCCGCACCAATTCAGTATACTAATAGCCATCACTTTTGTAGCGATAATCAAATCCTCTACCTTTACCCACTCATTGTCGGCATGCATTTGAGATATCTTCCCCGGTCCAAAGATAACTGTAGGAGTCTTTCCATATTCAATTAAAAATCTGGAATCTGCTGCTCCATCATGACCTTTAACCAGCGTCTCTTTTCCCGTAACTTCTTTAAATGACTTACTTACAATCTTACAAATTGGATGGTCTGGCAAGATTTCCGCAGGTTCAGCATAATAACCAGTAAATTTTGCTTCGGGTAGATGCTCTCTTAACCAGGAGTCCTTTTCAGCTGCATCTTTAATNTTATCAAAAAGCTCCTGCTGNGCTTTTTTAGGATTCTCACCGGGGAGAGCTCCCATNCTCCCTCTAATTATGCATTGAGCAGGTAAAGATGAGGGGAATGTTCCTGAAAGGAACTGACCCACAAAACAGGCTAAACTCCCTTTAGGGTCCGGATATAAAGGATGAGTTACCCTCTTTATTCTCTCCTTTTCCAGCTCTTCTATAGCTTGATAAATCTTATAACCTTTTTCAACAGCGCTCACTGCCTCCCATCTTCTGGACATAGAGGCGGTTCTTCCCTCTACTTTTACCTCAAACCACATACTCCCTGTAGACGCAGGCTGAACCTCTAAATCACTCGCTTCGCAGCATATACCAGCGTCTGCCCGATAGCCTCTTAATATACAAGAGAGAGTACCATGGCCACTATACTCCTCATCCACAACATATTCTAAGATGACATCTCCTTTTAATCTAATCCCTGCTCTCAGTATAAAATCCATAGCCATCGTCATCGCTGCAAGCCCGCCTTTCATATCCGAGGCTCCCCGGCCGTGAAGTTTTCCCTCTTTGACTTCGCCGGCCCAGGGGTCTACATCCCAATTTGCAGGAGAAGCCGGAATAACATCTACATGCCCGTTGAAAAGTAGAGATTTTCCTCCTCCAGTTCCTTTATAAATCCCTACCACATCCGGTCTTCTTTGATAGCCTATCTTTACAGGGACATAACCGGGATGACTTTTTAGCTTCTCCCAATCAGGCTCCCACATATCAACCTTAAGATTCATTCGCTTAAGTTTTTGGGAGATAAAATTTTGTATCTCCTCTTCTTTTTCGGTGATACTGGGAATGCCTATTAAACTCTTTAAAAATGATATAATCTCCTCCTCATGCTCATCTATTAACGATAAAACCTTATTTTTAACAGATGNCATTTCTCTCTTCCTTTCATTTAAAATGTTTCTTTGCCTCTTTTATTGCACCCTTTGTTTTTTCTAAGGTAATATCAATATCCTCATCAGTATGAGCAGTAGAAATAAACCAGTTTTCAAGCTGNCCCGGGTTAAAAAACACTCCNCTTTTTAACATAGCCTGATAAAAGGCAAAGTATTGGTCCTGTTTTGAATATTTAATTGCCTCCCGGTANTTTGTTATTGGTCTATCAGAAAACCATATCTGGAACATTGGTCCCACNCCCTGAGCGAATACGGAAACCCCTGCATCTCTTATTATCTNTTCCATCCCTTTCCTGATTTTTTCTCCCAAATGTAATAGTTTCTCATAAGGAGGATTCTCTTCAAGTTCCGTAAGCACAGTTTTTACTGCCGCCATCACCAGGGGACTGGTGTTATAGGTNCCTGAATGGGCTACTTTATTTTCAGCTATAAGCTCCATTATATCTTTTCTTCCACAGATAGCAGCAACAGGAAATCCTGCTCCCAAAGCCTTGGCGAAGGTGCTGATATCCGGGGTAACATTATAATACTCCTGAGCTCCTCCCAAACTAAATCTAAATCCTGTAATGACCTCATCAAAGATAAGGAGAATATCATTTTCACGGGTGATTTTTCTTAAAAATTCAAGATATCCTTTCTTTGGTTCAATACAGCCGGTATTTCCCATCACCGGCTCTGTAATAATAGCGGCAATCTCGTCTTTTCTCTNTCTTACAGTCTTCTCGAGCACCTCAAAATTATTCCAGGGCTGAATGATTAAGGAATCGCCTATAGATTTAAGCATTCCTGANGTAGANGGAACACAATTGGGAGCATCCTCATCTCCTGCCTCGCTCAGTGAGGGATGACAGCTNAAGTGTATCATATCTGTCCANCCATGATAATGNCCTTCAAATCTAATAATCTTCTCCTTTCCTGTATAGGCTCTGGCAAGCCTTATAGCAACCATATCTACTTCGGAACCACTATTTCCAAATCTCACCATATCCGCCGAGGGTATATCCTTCACAAATTTCTCCGCAACCTCGTACTCTAAGGGATGAGGAACACCAAACATAGAACCGGTAGCATCTAAAACCTTTTTTACTGCTTCAATTAACCTTTTTTGCCTATGTCCAAAGGAAAGAGGGCCAAAAGCCATTAAATAGTCAATATACTCATTTCCATCTACATCGTATATTCGGGGCCCCTCACCATGCTTCATAACAATAGGATAAGGAGCAAAACCTGCCCCCACGCTTCTGGCAATGCTTCCCACCCCTCCAGCTAAACTCTTTCTACCCCTCTCAAACATCTCTTTTGACTTAATAGTCTGAAATTCCTCCATCTTCTATCTCCTCATATAATTTTTTTTTCTGGCAATCCTNAAAACTCTCTGTTTTTTTATTGAGTTCACTAAGAGATATTCCTGTCCCCTTCTTCCTTATCTTAACAATNTCNGCAAGAATGCTNANGGCTATTCCTGCNGGAGTACCATCTCCCAAATCCAGTCCTGCAGGAAGGTGAACAGCATTTATCTCTTCTTTTGTAAAGCCTTCTTTAGCCAATTTTTTGAAGGTGCTCTTTGCTTTAACCCTACTGCCTATGCATCCAATATAACCGGCTCCTGACCTTATAACCTCTCTTAACGCCTCATAATCATGTTTATGAGCGTGAGTGACAATGACAACATTTGAGTTTTCAGCGAGTTTTAATTTTGAAAAAGCTTTCCCGAAATCATCGCATAGCACTTTATCTACGGTGGGGAATCGAGCTCTATTAGCATAGTCTTTGCGGTCATCTACAACAACTGTGTTAAAGCCGAGTATTTCTCCCATTTCTACAAGGAATTTGCCTATATGTCCTCCTCCAGCAACAATTAAGACCTGTTCCCCGGGGATAAAATCGATAAAGAGATTAACCTTTTCATACTTTAAGGAATATTTTTTTGTTTCAGAGCGGCTTTTCTTAAGAATTTTCAAGGATTCCTCAATTATCCACTTCTTTAAACCCTCTTCACCTATATTTCCGATACTGGTTCCATCACTTTTAACTGCCATCTTTTCCCCGGGATTTACTGAAAGATTCTTTCCTTCCGAAATTACTGTAACCAAAGCTATTGATTCTCCATTACCTGTTAACTTATCAATATTTTCCCATAAACTCTCTTCATCTTTTCGAATAAAGTCTATAAATACATCCATTTCTCCACCGCATATCATCTCTGTATCACCACCGTAATCCACAAGATGCTTTTTAAGTATAGGCTTTTCCTCCTTAAAGACATCGGTTGTCTCTTTAGTCACTATACTCTCTATATTTCCTCCACCTATAGTTCCCATAATATCCCCATTATGTTTAATAATCATTTTAGCGCCTACTTTTCGAGGAGTACTACCCCGGGTAGAAACTACAGTGGCTAAAGTTAAAGACTCATCCTTTTTTAGTATATCGCCTATTTCTTTAAAAATACCCATTTGATTACACCGTATCTATTTAAGCACTCTAATTCTCAAGAATAAAATTTAACTGCCTTGCAGAATTGCCAAAATCCCTTGTTCCTCCTCCCTGACTTACGATTCTCAAAATCTTTTTAGCATCCATCACCTTCACGCCGGAGAGGATATCTACTTTATATTTTTTAAATATCTCGGGGGCAAGGGGAGTAGTTGGTCCAATAAGAGCTATTTTACGAGCATTATTCAGGTAAGACAGTAATTGGTCTATAGTTCTATTAAAAACAGATGTCCCACTGATGATAGCAATAGAACATTGAGGTAAAATCAGAGGTTCTACCCAATCCGGGCAATATTCTTTTAAGTTAGCAATTGGATAGCGGTCAAATACATACGACTTTTCAGCTTTACTCCGAATGGTGGGCATTAAAGGAATGAATGCTCCTACTATCCCCACTACATCCTTTTTAAAGATTTTTAGATAATCCAATGCATTTCCATAAACGATGTTTCCCTCATCAGGTTTTAGTAAAGCATTAACGGTGGCTGCTCCAACTATGGAAGGCAAAATTTCTATAGATTTAGCCATCTTTAAAATCTCTAAAACATCTCTTCCTATAAGGTCACCCGGATAGGGAAATGGATAGGGCAATTGGTGAGATAGTGTAGCCGCAAGTCCACAGCTTCCATCATCAAGCATTACAGCGGTGTACTTAAGACCAATGCGAATATCGGTAACAACCTGCCCTTTTGCTTCTTTTTCCGCAAATAAGAGAAGTTCATCAACAATCATCTCTCTAACCTCCTTGCAATCTAATCTATTATTCTATCTCTTTAAAACCGAGTTCAGAGGACATCTCATTACAAACATTCATAATTGTACCTTTTAGTTCTTCAGCTTTTTCTTTGGAAAAGCGCGTGGCGGGACCAGCGATGCTCACCGCAGCAATAACTTTTCCATTATCATCCCTGATAGGAGCGCCCAAACATCTTATACCCATCCCAAACTCTTCATTATCTATAGCAAAACCTTGAGTTCTCACCTTTTTTAAGTGTCTCTTTAACTCATTGACATCTGATATAGAGTTAGGAGTGTAGGTAGGCAGTTTTCTCTGGTTGAGGAACATTTGTTCAATTTTCTCTTGAGGAAGGAAAGCCAGCAGTACTTTTCCTATGGCTGTACAGTGAGCTCTCCATCTTGTTCCGACTCCAACAGCCGTTCTTAATGGTTCTGGACTGGCAACTTGAGCAATATAAATAACTTCTGCAGAGCTATCATCTAAAATGGCTAAATGAGTGGTTTCTTTTGTTAGATTACATAAATATCTTAGATAAGGCATAGCTATTTTTGTAAAATGCATCTGGCTCCGAAAAATACAGCCAAGCTCAAATGCCTTAATACCCAGTTTATACTTTGCTTTTGGCGAACTCTGCTTGATATATTCCCTCTCTTTCAGGGTTGTCAATATGCGATGAACAGTGCTTGTCTTCATCCTGAGTATCTTACTCAATTCAGTTATACTGAGTTTTGTTTTCTGCTCCGAAAAGGCTTCCAGAATATCTAATGCTCTGTCAATAGATTTTACTTTTCCATTCATTTATTTATTCCGCATTATGGGATTAATTTCTATTTTAATTATAATTCAATGATTTACTTTGTCAACCAAATTTTACAGGAAAGTCCTTTTATAAAGTAGGGAACGGTCGCGACCGTTCCCTACTATAAGGCTCCTTCGGGGAAAGTCCCTCGATGCCCATATAAACCTTTGAACTAATACTTTCCTATTGTTATCAAGGTTAAAAAGAAGAAAATGGTGAGTCAAAGGAGAATTATCACTTACCTCATCTGGTTAGATTACGAAGTTCATTGAACATTAGAAATGCTTGCTCTGTCAGGTATCCCATCATTTCTATTGCGATGGCTGGTGTGCACCATAATGAAAGAATGGCTGCACAAAATCCATAACCCCGAGCGGCGTACATACTGGCACCACCATACTCATCCTCTCTACTGAATTGTAACTCTAACGGGTCAGAAAAAGAGCTATCAGAGCTCCAGCTCACCAACATTTCTGAGAATGCCAGAGCATCTTCATTACCCTGAGTTAATTCAACCGAGGTTGAGGAATCATCATTTGAGGCATACAGTGAG
>JGI24025J20009_10003293_pt1 | contig 11076 bp, 13 predicted proteins | sample Cruoilmetagenom3_FD_20009 | JGI IMG/M metagenome (IMG submission 20009) | reverse complement strand
GCTTATGGGCGCGATGCGGGGGGTGTGCAGGATATTGATCTGACTATCGCGCCGGGTGAAAAGCTGGGGATTGTCGGCGCTTCGGGGGCGGGGAAATCGACCTTGGTATCGTTGTTGCTACGGTTCTATAAAGGGGAAAATGGGCATATTCTGATTGATGGTCAGGATCTGGAACAGGTGACCCAAGAAAGTTTGCGGCGTCAGATTGGCATGGTCACGCAGGAAACCGCGATGTTTAATCGCTCGGCCCGCGAGAACATTTTGTATGGCCGTCCGGGTGCATCCGAGGACGAGATGATTGCCGCTGCCAAGCGGGCCGAGGCGCATGATTTCATTTTGGGGCTTCAAGATCACAAGGGTCGCAAGGGATATGAGGCGCACCTGGGTGAGCGCGGCGTCAAACTGTCTGGCGGGCAGCGACAGCGGCTTGCCCTGGCGCGCGCCATTCTGAAAGACGCACCGATTCTGGTTCTGGACGAGGCCACCAGTGCGCTAGACAGCGAGGTCGAGGCGTCGATTCAGGCCGCGCTGCACCGGGTGATGCAAGGCAAAACCGTTTTGGCGATTGCGCATCGGTTGTCCACCCTGTCGGAAATGGACCGGATCATTGTAATGGATGGTGGGCGTATTGTAGAGGTCGGACCGCATGACAAACTGCTGGCGCATGGCGGGCTATACGCAACTTTCTGGAACCGTCAGTCCGGTGGATTTATCCGGGCCAAAACCGAAGCCGCAGAATAGGGGCTGTTGCCCATGTTCGCCTAAGTCTATCAGGCAGGTATGAACACACAGGTAAAAATCAACAGGCTTGGTCTTCAGGGCGATGGGGTGGCCGACGGGCCGGTCTATGCACCCCGCACTTTGCCAGGTGAAGTGGTCAGCGGCACGCTGGATGGTGCGCGGCTGACGGATATTCGCATTGTAACGCCATCGGATGACCGGGTTCAGCCGCCCTGTCGGCATTATAAGTCCTGTGGTGGCTGCCAGTTGCAACACGCAACCGACAGCTTTGTTGCCGCCTGGAAACAGGAAATCGTGCAATATGCACTGAAGGCGCAGGGGCTGGAAACGGATCTGCGTCCGATAATAACCTCACCAACCAGGTCCAGACGGCGTGCGACACTGGCGGCACGGCGGACCAAAAAGGGCTCTATGGTTGGGTTTTTCGGGCGTGCGTCAGACGTGATCACCGAAGTGCCCGAGTGTCAGTTGCTAGACCCGGCGCTGTTGGCCGGGCTTCCGGTTGCCGGGGCATTGGCGGTTCTGGGGGCCAGTCGCAAGGGCCCGCTGGCAGTGACGCTGACGGCATGTGCGGCGGGGCTGGATGTGTCGGTGGTGGGGGGCAAACCGTTGGACGGGCCGTTGCGCCAGAGTTTGGCACAAGCGACCGAGGCGCATGGGCTGGCAAGGTTGTCTTGGGACGGTGACGTGATCGCGATGCGGGCGCGCCCGGTGCAGAATTTTGGCACCGTACAGGTGTTACCACCCGCCGGCGCATTCCTTCAGGCCACCAAACAAGGCGAGGCTGCGCTGTTGGCAGCGGTTCGCGAAGCCACACAGGGCGCGCACAGGGTCGCGGATTTGTTTGCCGGGTGCGGCACGTTCAGCCTGCCGCTAGCCGCTGATGCCGAAGTGCACGCTGTCGAGAGCGACGCGTTAATGACTGACGCGCTGGATCAAGGCTGGCGGATGGCGGCAGGGTTGAAACCCGTCACCACTGAATCGCGCGATCTGTATCGCCGCCCATTGCTGCCGGACGAATTGGCCCGGTTCGATGCCGTTGTTCTGGACCCACCCCGCGCGGGGGCCGAGGCGCAGGTGGCTGAGCTGGCGCAGACGCGGGTGCCGTGTATCGCCTATGTTTCGTGCAATCCGGTCACGTTTGCCCGTGATGCACGGGTTTTGGTCACTGCGGGGTATGATCTGGCCTGGGTGCAGGTGGTCGATCAGTTTCGCTGGTCCGCCCATACCGAACTGGCCGCATCGTTTACGCTGGCCGTTGACTGATTCGCTTGATTCAAGCCCGCTCGCCGCGAAAAAGTGATTTCAAATTTGGGTGCGGACAGTGTATTTTGCGCCGCACAGGCAACATGGCAGAACATTGATGAAGCGGCGTACATTTGGTCTTGGGGTTGCTGCAACGCTGGCGATACCCGGATGCAGCAGTAAATTCCAAGCCTATAACGGGCCCGAAGTAACATCTATTGTGGTGAACAAGGGGTCACGCAGCATGTTCCTGCTGCATCACGAAAAAATCCTGGAGCAGTATAAATTCGACCTTGGGTTTGCCCCGGTTGGCGACAAGAAAGTTTATGGCGACGGCAAGACNCCGGAGGGGACGTATCGGATTGACCGGCACAACCCGAACAGTTCTTTTCATTTGTCCGTTGGCATCTCATATCCTAACTCCCGCGANATTGCCGAAGCNAAGGCGCAGGGGAAATTGCCGGGTGGCGACATCTTTATTCACGGCCAGCCGAACCTGGTAAAGGCCAAGGGGCCAGATTGGACTGCTGGTTGCATCGCGGTGAGGAACCGCGAGATTGAACAAATCTATGCGATGGTTAAAAGAGGCACGCTGATTACCCTCAGGGCCTAGACCCAAAACACCTGTCTTGGCCGTTTCGGCAAAACTTGTATAAAAACAGCGTATTACAGGATCGGATGGGCGTTATCCGCCCATGATCAGTGTCCACCAGATCTTGCCGCTTTTTTCCTGAAACCAGGCAAACCCCATATTCACCGCGTTCTTGTCCAACAATACATCGCGGGTGTCTGGTTGTTCCATCCAAGCCGCCAGGGTTTCCAGTTCAGTCTCGTAGGTTTCGGAAATTGTTTCGCCCAGCATGGTGCCGGGGTATCCGGCNCGCTGCACCCGATCAATGGGCGACGACCCGTCAGACCCGAAATGCCAGGGGCGGTTTTGGGTCGACATATCACGTGAATGGGTTGCGGCCGCAGCGTTCAGTTGCGCATTTGGCTGAACCGGGGCGGCCCCGGCGGCGGCGCGCAGGCTGTTGACCGCATCAAGCATCCGGAATTGCAGCTTGTCCCCGTTTCGAATGCGGTAGGCTTTGGGCAAAGGTTGGCCATCGGCCCCCAAACGACCGGTGTCAGTCGGAACGCCACAGGCGGTAAGCACCACAAGACCTGCCAGCAAAAGGGAAAAAATGCGCGTCATTGTTATTCTCGTCCTATTACGTATTAGTGCCTTTACCTTGCGCGACGCTGCGGCGCAAACTCACAAACCTGTCAAAGACGCATATGACAGCTGTTTGATTTGCGACTGCGGCTTTCTGGCCATATTATGCGCGCAACGCACGAAACAGAGTCGAGGTAAGCGTTATTATGTCCAACAAGCCCTTTTTTACACCCACCCGCCGTGCCTTTCTGGCAGGCAGCGCCGCCCTGATTGGTGCGCCGGTATATGCCGAAGACCCCCTGCGGCCCGCCCCCGAACCCGAGCCACCGGTACGCCGCAATATCTCCAGTTTCCGGTCCATCAACTGGGAGCCCTATTTCAGCAATCTGCATAACGGCGCGATCCTGGTCGATACGGTATCGCGTGCATTGCATTATTGGGGCGAAGATCATGCAACCTACAAGCTGTACCCGTCCAGTGTGCCCCTGACGGATGAGTTGACACGGCGCGGCCGCACCAGCGTTATCCGCAAGGTTGACGGCCCCAGCTGGAGCCCGACACCCAACATGCGCAAGCGCAACCCGGAATGGCCCGCCCATATTCCGCCGGGCCCGGATAACCCGCTGGGAACGCATGCTTTGTACCTAAGCTGGAAGTATTATCGCATTCACGGCACCCATGATACACGCAAAATCGGGCGACAATCGTCGAACGGGTGCATTGGCCTTTACAACGAACACATTGCAGAGCTGTTTTCGATGACCAAGGTCGGCACCCAAGTGTTGCTTATTTGACGACATTTCTGCCCGCCAATCCCGTTGCGCTTCAACAAGCAATTGCAATCTCAGTGAAATGCTGGTTAGAAAAAGCTACGAGGTAATTCTTGGGTGCGTGGTTCGGTTTTATGAATCGCGCTAATTCTGGAGGTTAATATGAAGAAACTTGTACTCGCTGCTGCATTGACTGCCGCTGCATCGACCGCGTCCGCTGGTAACCTGGCTGAGCCGGTTGTGGAAGCACCGGTAATCGTTGAAGAAGCACAAAGCTCATCCAACGGTATCCTGCTGCCGCTGGTTCTGCTGCTGCTGGTTGGCGCTGCTGTCGCTGCTGCCTAAGCTTAGCACTACAAAATTGGGAAAGGGCGGTGGTTTCCACCGCCTTTTTTCATGTCTGGATGTCGCCCGGAGTCTGACCCTAACCCATCCAGCCCTGTAAATTCTCTTTGATCACCGTTTCCAGCGCTGCGATATGCGCATCGTCATCGTTCAGGCAGGGAATATAGGTGAAAACCTCGCCGCCAGCCGAGTCAAAGCTGTCGCGAATCTCTTCGTTGATTTCTTCCAGCGTTTCTATGCAGTCAGCCGAAAACGCCGGGGCGCAGACCGCGATGTTTTTCCGCCCAGTTTCCGCCAGTCGTGCCACCTCTTCAACCGTATATGGTTGAAGCCACTCTTCAGGGCCGAACTTCGATTGAAAGGCCGAGGTGATTGTGCCGTCATCCCAACCCAGCCGCTGTTGCAGCAGCCGCGTGGTTTTCAGGCATTGGCAATGATAGGGGTCGCCCTGGCTTAGGTATCGTTGTGGCATTCCATGATAGGAACAGACCAGGATATCAGGCCGTTTATCCAGACCGACATAGGCGGTTTCGATCGACCGGGCCAGCGCGTCGATGTAGGCGGGATGGTCGAAATAGGGGGCGACCGTGCGGGCGGCAGGTTGCCATGTTTCCTCCATCAAGGCGCGAAAGAACTGGTCATTTGCGGTGGCGGATGTGGCCCCGGCATATTGCGGATAAAGTGGGAAAAACAGTATTTTTCGGCACCCGGCGGCAATCATCTTTTGGACAACCGACGCGGTCGACGGGTTGCCATAGCGCATACAGAAATCAACCATCACCTGATCGCCATAGCTGTCCTGCATCCGTGCAGCCATTTTGGCTGTTTGTTGCTTGGTAATGGTCATCAACGGGCTTTCGTCCGCTTGCGTGTTCCAGATGGATTTATAGGCGGCCCCGCTGGAGAACGGCCGTTTTGTCAGGATGATCAGCTGCAACAGTGGCTGCCATTTCCAGGCNCTGTAATCTATCACCCGCTTGTCGGANAGGAATTCGTTNAGGTAACGGCGCATCGACCAGTAATCGTGATTGTCCGGCGTGCCGAGATTGGCGAGCAATATTCCCANCTTACCGGCGGCAACGGGCGGATGATTGGTGGGCATATGGGTGTTGGCTGTGGGGTCGGGCATGTGAATGTCCTGCGTTCATGGCTGACAAGGCAGATAGATTATTTGGCTGGTGGATCAATCCGGAAGCCGGGTCTCGGGGACGTTCAGGGCGTCGGCCAGCCGCGCCTGCGCTGATCCGGGGCGCAGCGGTTTCTGCTGGCTGTCCGATGGCGCCCACCCTGTTAGGCAGATCAGTTCGAAACTGGCGGGGATATGGCCGTTGGTCAGCGCGAAATGGGTTTGATACAGCGCGGCGGCTTTGTCGAATACCACCCGGCGCGTTGGGCGACGCAGGCGATCGGTCAGCGCGTTGGTTTCCCCCATGGCGCGCAGATCATGCATCAGGTGAATCATGTCGCGGTATTGCGCCGTCAGCATTAGATTATCAGCCACCGGCAGCGCCAGTCCGGCGCGTTGCAGCAGCGCGCCCAACTCGCGAATCTCTGCCATCGGGGCGATCCGCGGGGATATGCCGCCGGTGGTGTCACTTTCCGCCTGCGACAAAGTGCTGCGCAATTCGTTCAGGGTTTGCCCGCCCAGCAGGATTGCCAGGCACAGCCCGTCTTCTTTCAGGGCGCGGCGGCACTGAATCAGCTGGCCAACCGGGTCATTGGCCCAATGCAGGCACATGGCATGGACCACCAAATCAAACTGTTCGGTGGGCAGGTCCAGCGTATCGGTATCCGCCACAATGGTGGCGTCCGGAAAATGTGGCGCCCAGATTTCAGGGAATGGCGACACGATCGCGACCCGCGTAAACGACCTGTTAACCATTGAAAGGCGATCCTGCACTTCGTCCAGCGCGGTTTCGTGCAGGAACAAGGCGTCAGGGCGGGATCGGGACCGGTGGGCCGTCAGGGCAAATCGGTCGAATAGAGAAGGTGCAGAAATCATGGGTGCAACCTAGGGATATGTGGGCAAGGTTACAAACAGCGGTTGAGCTTTTGTATCCACCGCGCTGTCTGGGCTGTGGCGACATGGTCGACAGCGATTTTGGCCTGTGCGGGACATGCTGGCGCGACACGCCGTTTATTGGCGGAACGGTCTGTGATGCTTGCGGGGTGCCGTTGCCGGGGCTGGAAGATGGTTATCGGCTGGAATGCGACGATTGCATGACCACGCCCCGCCCCTGGTCGCGTGGTCGCGCGGCGCTGCTGTATAAAGACCGCGCCAGACGCATGGTGCTGGCGCTGAAACATGGCGACCGGTCCGAAATTGCCCGCCCCGCCGCCCAATGGATGGCCCGCGCCGGGAAACCGTTTCTGAAGGATGGTATGTTGATCGCCCCGGTGCCGTTGCATTGGTCGCGATTGCTGAAACGCCGCTATAACCAATCGGCGTTACTGGCCCAGGCCTTGTCGCAAGTCACCGGACTGGCCCATTGTCCGGATCTGTTGATCCGCCCCCAGCATACCAACTCGCTGGATGGTCGCAACGCGGCGCAGCGGTTTGGCGATCTGGACGGCGCCATTCACCCGCATCCGCGCCGACGTCATCGGATGGCTGCGCGGGCAGTGGTTCTGGTGGATGATGTGATGACATCCGGCGCCACCCTTGCCGCCTGCGCCGAGGCTTGCCGCGCGGGCGGTGCGGGCGACATTTTTGTGCTGACACTAGCGCGCGTGGCAAAGGATGACTAAGTTCCCGGCAAATGCGTGACTGCAAGGGAATATCACATGCAACCAGTCGAAATGTATACCTCGCCCCTTTGTGGGTTCTGCCATGCNGCCAAGCGGCTGNTGAAACAGAANGGCGTGACCTTTTCCGAAATCGATGTGTTTCGCGACCCNTCGCGCAAGCCCGAGATGATTCAGCGCGCCAATGGTGGACGGACCGTGCCACAAATATTTGTTGGCGACACCCATGTCGGGGGCTGTGACGACCTGTTTGAACTGGACCGCGNCGGCAAGCTGGACGCGTTGCTGGNCGCGTGATGCGTACCGCGTTGGTTCANCTGTGCTCGGGTGATGATCCGNTGGCCAATCTGGTCGTGACGCAGGGGTTTGTGGCCGATGCCGCCGCCGCTGGCGCGGGATTTGTGCTGACGCCCGAGGTGACCAATTGNGTCTCGGGCAGCCGGACGCGGCAGGCAGAGGTTTTGCACCACGAATCAGATGACCCAACCCTTGCCGCGTTGCGCGCGCAGGCGCAGGAATTGGGCATTTGGCTGTTGATCGGGTCACTGGGGCTGAAAACTGATGACCCCGATGGCCGGTTTGCCAACCGGTCGTTCCTGATCGGGCCGGATGGTGACATCAAGGCGCGTTATGACAAGATCCACATGTTTGATGTGCAGGTCAGCGCCGAAGAAACCTATCGCGAATCAGCCGGGTACCGCCCCGGCACCCGTGCCGTTGTCGCCGAATCGCCGTTTGGCACTGTGGGGCTAAGCGTGTGCTATGACATCCGGTTTGCGCATCTTTACCAGTCACTGGCGCAGGCGGGTGCGCGAATTCTAACCGTCCCTGCGGCATTTTCGCCGGTCACCGGTGCCGCCCACTGGGAACCTTTGCTGCGTGCCCGCGCCATAGAAACCGGCTGTTACGTCCTGGCCCCGGCTCAGACCGGCACCCACGCCACCAGCCGTGGCAAGCAGCGCAGCACCTATGGGCACAGCATGGCCATTTCCCCCTGGGGCGAGGTNTTGNTGGATGGCGGCACAGACCCGGGCATTCANATTTTCGATATGGATGATACATCGGTGGACAAAGCACGCGGTCGCGTTCCGTCGCTGACCCATGTCCGACCTTTTGATGGCCCCTGAATGAACGANGACACCAATGCCCTTGCGGTCACCCTGTTCAGTGAGATTCTGACGGCTGATCAACTGCTGAGAAACCGGTTAAGCCGGGTGCTGCCCAAGGGTATGGAAATCTCGCATTTTTCGGTGCTGAACCATCTGGTGTTTGTGGGCGACGAACGCACACCCGCGCAGTTGGCCGATACGTTTCACCTGACGCGCGGTGCGATGACCAATACGTTGGCCAAGCTGGAATGGGCCGGGTATGTGCATATTCGCCCCGATTGGGACGATGCGCGGCGTAAGATGGTGGCGATCAGCCCGGCAGGCCGACAAGCACGCGATCAGGCCATTGCCGCCATCGCCCCGATGATCAACCAGGTGGTCGGCGAGTTGGGCATAGACAGGGTGCGGTCGGTCCTGCCGGTGCTGAGGGATCTGCGTTTGCGTTTGGAATCAGAAGGTTAAGATGGTTTCAGGCTGGCGGTGACGTAATTCACACTTAGATCCCTGTCTGAAATGCTCCAGGTCCAACTGACCGGGTTAAAGGTGAATCCCTTGCGATCCACCGGGTCAAACGCCGCCTTACGCAGTAGATCAAACAGTTCATCCGGGGTGATGAATTTCGCCCAGTCATGGGTGCCACGCGGCAACCAGCGCATCACAACTTCGGCACCGACGATGGCTACGGCATAGGATTTCGGATTGCGGTTGATGGTCGAACAGATGTGCAGCCCGCCGGGTTTCAGCAGCGTGTGGCAGGCGGTCAGAAAAGACAGAGGATCGGCCACATGTTCGATCACTTCCATGTTCAGCACCACATCGAATCGCTCGCCCGCGTCGGCCATTGCCTCGGCCGTGGTGTGACGATAATCAATGTTCAGCCCGGATTGTTTCGCGTGAATCCGCGCGACGGGCAGATTGCCTTCGGCGGCATCCGCCCCGACAACTTCGGCCCCCAGCCGCGCCATCGGTTCACTTAGCAGCCCACCGCCACAGCCGATATCCAGAAGGCGCAAGCCTGCAAACGGTTCAGGAACACCAAGATCCCGGTCAAATTCACCTGCGATCTGTGCCGTGATGTAATCCAGCCGACAGGGGTTCAGCATGTGCAGGGGCTTGAATTTCCCTGCCGGATCCCACCATTCAGCGGCCATTGCCTCGAATTTGGCGATTTCCGCAGGGTCAACCGTGGACTGAGGCGCTTGCATTCCTGTCTCCGTGTGCTCTTTTACGTATTGCTATATATACAGGGCAGTAATGGACAAGTACCCGGACCAAAAGCGCGCAGTGCAATATCTTTACCCGCCGATCGAACCGTTCGATCAGCGGATAATAGATGTTGGCCAAGGGCATAGGATCTATATGGAGCAATCCGGCAATCCAACCGGGATTCCCGTGATCATTTTGCATGGCGGTCCGGGGGGCGGATGCAGCCCGGCGATGCGGCGGTATTTCGACCCAAAGACCTATCGGGTGATTCTGTTTGATCAGCGCGGCTGTGGCCGGTCACGGCCTTATGCGTCAGTGACGGACAACACCACTTGGCATTTGGTCGACGATATTGAGAAAATCCGCAAACTGCTGGAGATTGATACCTGGATGGTCTTTGGCGGCAGTTGGGGCGCGACGCTGTCGCTGGTCTACGCCCAGACCCATCCTGATCGCACGTCCTATCTGATTCTGCGCGGCGTGTTCCTGATGACCAAGGCCGAGATCGACTGGTTCTATGGCGGCGGCGCGGGCAAGTTCTGGCCGGAAACCTGGGCGCGGTTTGTGGCGCCTATCCCGGATGGGGAACGCGATGATATGGTTGCGGCGTATCATCGTCGGCTGTTTTCTGGCGATCTGCGCGAAGAAGTCCGGTTTGGGCGCGCCTGGTCGGCCTGGGAAAATGCGCTGGCGTCTATTCATTCCAGCGGCATGTCGGGCGAAAGTCCGGGGGATTATGCCCGCGCCTTTGCCCGGCTGGAGAATCACTATTTCATCAATAACGGCTTTCTGGAATATGATGGTCAGATCCTGTCTAATATGGGCAAGATATCGCATATTCCCGGCGTAATTGTTCAAGGCCGCTATGACATGATCTGCCCGCCGACATCTGCCTGGCGCATCAACGAACTGTGGCCCGCAGCCGAGCTGAAGATGGTGCGCAATGCCGGTCACGCCCTGTCCGAACCGGGGATCAGCGCAGAACTGGTCCGGGTGATGGACCGCATTGCCGAGTCCGTGACATGACCCGGATGGATCGCCGCGCCCTGTTCACATCCGGTGCCGCGGCGGCGCTGCTTAGTGCGTCAGGCCTGTCGCTGGATGCCGCACCGCGCGCGGGTGGCTGTTTGCGGCTGGCGGTTCCGCGTGATGATGACAGCCTTGGCATTGTGGCGCGTGGTGCGGTGTTCGACACCTTGACCGAGATCGCCCCCGACGGCGTGTTACGCGGCGAGCTTGCCAGCCGCTGGCTTGGCAGCGCTGATGCACGCGTCTGGACCTTCGATTTGCGCGACGATGTTTTGTTTCACGATGGTCGGGGGTTCAGCGCACAGGATGTGGTTGCGTCTTTCTTGGCGTCTGAATCGCCCGCCTTAAGCGGCGTGGCGGTGATCGAGGCTACCGGGATGTTGCAATTGCGGTTGGAACTGACGGCTGGCAATCCGGATTTACCCTATCTGCTGGCCAATCCGGGGCTGATTATCGGCCCGGGCGGGCAGCTTGATACTCCGGTATCTGATGCCGTGGGCACCGGGCGCTACCGGGTGGAACGGGCACAGCCGGGGCGGCAGTTTCTGGGCTGCAAGGTCGACGGGCATTACAAGGATGGTCGCGCCGGCTGGGCCGACAGTATCGAGATCATCGTGATCCCCGATGCGGGCGTGCGCGCCGAGGCGCTGCGGGATGGCTTTGTTGATGTGGCTGCCCTGCCTTTGCCCGGTGGCTTGCTGGGTCGCGGAGATTTTGTGTATCACCCTTC
>JGI24025J20009_10003292_pt1 | contig 11076 bp, 9 predicted proteins | sample Cruoilmetagenom3_FD_20009 | JGI IMG/M metagenome (IMG submission 20009) | reverse complement strand
ATTTGGGTGAGACGCGCGCGATGGTTGTGATGCAAAATGGCAAGCTGGCAGCAGAACGCTATGGTGATGGATATGGACCGGACACGCGCTTTGTCAGCTGGTCAATGGCCAAAACCATCACTGCGATCATGATCGGGATGATGGTGGCCGATGGGAAATTAAGCCTGGATGAAAGCGCACCCGTCCCGCAATGGCAGCGCCCCGGCGACGCNCGCGGGGAAATCACTTTGCGGCAATTGCTGCAAATGCGCAGCGGGCTACGGCATACAGAGGCCGGCAACCCGCCCTATGAAAGCGCCGAGGTTCGAATGCTGTTTTTGGATGGGCGTGACGACATGGCGCGTTGGGCCGAAGAACAACCTTTGGAAGCAGAACCAGGCGCGAAGTTTGAATATTCTTCCAACACTACGGTCATATTGGCGGACATCGCAGCCGATGTTCTGACCAACAGCAATGACCCCGATACTCGCCGCGAGGCGGTGACGAATTATCTCAACGCGAGGCTGTTCGATCCGCTCGAAATGTCTTCGATGATGCCCGAATTTGACGCAGCGGGCACGCTGATTGGTGGAAGCTTGATCCATGGCACCGCCCGTGATTGGGCCAAATTAGGAGAGATGCTGCGCAATAAGGGCCAGGCCCCGGCAGGCGAGCAATTGGTCCCGCGGCGCTGGATCGATCGTATGGTAGCGCCCAGCCCGCGCTCCCCGCATTATGGGCTGCAAACATGGCTCAACCGACCGCTGGATGACGCAGGCCAAGCGCATCCTTTGTTCCCCGACCGCGCGCCGCACAGCGCCTTTGCGTTGATCGGCCACATGGGACAATATGTTATTGTCTCGCCTCAGCAGCGCGTGACTGTGGTCAGGCTGGGCCATTCAGCCGGAGAAGACCGGGTACGAATGGTGCAGCAACTGGCCGATGTTTTTCAGCTTTATCCGGTGAGGTAAAAGCTACCCTCAACCACCGTGACGCAGGGGCCGCCCAACCAAACCCGGTCGCCATCCAGACGGCAGGTTAAATCGCCGCCACGCTCTGATGCCTGATGGGCGGTAAAGTGATCGCGCCCCAATCTTTGGGCCCAAAACGGAGTGAGCGCGGCATGGGCTGATCCTGTCACGCTGTCCTCGTCCACCCCTGCGCCCGGCACAAATACCCGGCTGACGATATCGGTATTGTCGCCCGGCGCGGTGCAGGCGAATTGATCGACTCCAAATTTGCCCAAGGCCGGAAGATCAGGGTCCAGCGCGCGCACTTGCGCTTCATTTTCGTACAGAAAAATGTTGTAGAGCGAAGCATTGCGGTGAACCAAAACCGGTTCGGCCCCCAACAAAGCCACCGCGCCAGGATGGGGCTTAGGCTCAGTAGCGATAGCGGGCAGTGCCACTTCATAATCACTGCCGGCATGATCACCAGCCGCCCGCCGAACTTCCAATATGCCCGACTTCCGCGTGCGGAAAGTCACTGCATCGCCGCCGTCGCGCGTCAACAAGACATGTCCGCTGGCCAGTGTGGCATGGCCGCACAGCGCAATTTCATAGGTCGGNGTNCACCACCGCAATTCCCAATCCGCTGCGCCCGTTTCATCGCGCACGANAAAGGCTGTTTCGGCGAACATGTTTTCTGCACCAATCGCCACCAACTGATCATCGGGCAGCCATTGCTCCAGCACCATCACCGCAGCCTGATTGCCGCCAAATGCGCGATCCGCAAAGGCATCAACATGCCAATAAGGGATTGAGAGCGGTTCGCTCATTCGTCTTTCTCCAATTTCTCAAACTCGTCAGCCTCGACCAAGGGGTTGCCCGGTTCATCGACATGCCCTTCGGGGTCGATATGGATCAGCAATTCCATCTGAGGGAAATGCTGCATCAGATCAGCCTCGACCCGCTCGATAATATCATGCGCCTCGTCAACGCTCATTTCGCCTGGCAGGTCGACATGGAACTGCACAAAATCAATATTTCCGCTGGCTCGTGTGCGCAGATCATGCAGGTTGGATAGCTCGGGATGCTGGGCCGCCAGCTCGACAAAACGGGTCCGCTTTTCTTCCGGCCATTCACGATCCATCAAATGGTCAATCGCCTCTCCCGCGGCGCGCCACGCACCCCACAGCAGCCAAGCCGCAATCAACAGGCCAAACAGTGGATCGGCACCTGTGAAGCCCAGAATCTGATCCAGAACCAAAGCCGTAATGACGGCCAAATTCAGCAACAAATCCGATTTATAATGCAAATGATCCGTCTGAATGGCGAGCGATCCAGTTTTGCGGATAACATGGCGTTGCCAGGCAAGCAGGCCAAGCGTTGCCGCAATCGCAATCATGGAAACCACAATCCCGTCTTCGGCGGCGCGAACCGTTTGTCCCTCGACCAAATGGCTGACCGCACGAAATCCGATCCCAGCGGCCGCAGAAAGCGCGATCAAGATCACTTGGAACATCGCGGAGAGCGCCTCGGCCTTGCCATGCCCAAAGCGGTGGTTCTCATCAGCTGGATGAGCCGCCACCCAAACGCCAAACAAAGTCGCAATACTGGCAATCAAATCGAGCAGCGTGTCGGCCAAACTGCCCAGCATGGCAGTCGATCCGGTGCGCCATGTCGCCCACAGCTTTAACCCGGCCAGGAACAGCGCGGTCGCTATTGAAGCATAGGCTGCCGTTCGGTTCAGCAGGCCACTCTGCTGCAGCGTCTCATTGTTGCTCATGGGTAAAGCAGCGTGCTGGACCATGGTGCATTGCTGCCCATGGTGCCGCTGTCGCGAGTGAATCGGCGCCGGTCATGCATGCGTCCGGGGCGGTCGATCCAAAACTCCATCGCAACTGGATTGATGGTGAAGCCGGTCCAATGTGCTGGGCGCGGAATATCGCCCTGCGGATATTGTTCCTCCAAGCGTGCAACGCGGTCATAATAGGTTGCTCGTTGATCCAGCGCGCTTGATTGATCTGACGCTGCCGATGCGATTTGCGAAACCCTTGGGCGCGAGTGAAAGTAATCATCCGCTTGTTGGGTGGTAACTTCTTCCAATGGGCCTTCGATGCGTATTTGACGGCGCAAACTCTTCCAATGAAACAACAGCGCAGCCTGCATATTGGCGCGAATTTCACCGCCCTTGCGGCTTTGCACATTGGTGTAGAACGTAAAGCCGTCCTGCCCATGCCCCTTCAACAACACCATTCGTACAGACGGCGCGCTGTTCGCAGTGGCTGTCGCCAGCGCCATGGCATTAGGGTCGTTCGGCTCTGCATCATGTGCCTCAGCGAACCAAATATCGAACAGATCGATCGGATCCATGACGGGTATCACGCTGTCCAAATTTTCGGGGGAATTGTCTGATTTCTCTTTGGTCATGCACGTCCCATACCCCGCACGGCCTGCACAGGAAAGCCTGAGTGCTTGCACCAAGCCCGTCCATTACCTAGCTAACACGGAATGTCTGATCCTTATAAAACCCTTGGCGTTGCCCGCACGGCCTCTGAAAAAGAGATCAAGAGCGCTTATCGTAATCTTGCAAAACAGCTGCATCCTGACCGCAACAAAGACAATCCGAACGCTGCTGAGCGTTTTTCCCACGTCACCAACGCCTATGATTTGCTGTCCGATTCGGAAAAGCGAGCGCAATTTGACCGCGGCGAGATTGATGCTGATGGCAATCCAACCAATCCGTTTGGCGGCATGGGCGGCGCAGGTGGCAGCCAGCAAGGTTTTCGACCCGAAGGCATGCAGGGCTTTGGCGGCGACGATGTAGATTTGGGCGACCTGTTCGAAGGCCTGTTTGGCGGGGGCGGAGGCCGCCGTCCAGGTTCGGGTTCAACTGGATTTGGCGGAGCCCCACGCGGACGGCGCGCGCCTCCCCCTCGGAAGGGGGCTGACATCCACTATCGTTTGGCGGTCCCCTTTGTTGATGCCGCCTCCAGGGCAGATCAGCGAATTACATTGGCCGATGGCAAGACGATCAATCTGAAGCTGCCCGCCGGTGTTGAAGACGGCACCCAGATGCGGCTGAAAGGCAAGGGTCAACATGGGCCTGGCGGTGCTGGCGATGGGCTGGTGATGATTGAGGTAGACAGCCACACCTTTTTCCGCCGCGATGGCGACAATATCCGCATGGATTTACCCATTACACTGGACGAGGCCGTAGGAGGGGCAAAGGTCAAATGCCCCACTGTCGATGGCCCTGTCATGCTGACGATCAAACCGGGCACCAATGGCGGGACCGTGATGCGGCTGAAGGGCAAAGGCTGGAGCACCAAGAGCAAGGCCAATTCTAACGGACGCGGCGATCAGCTGGTCACTTTGGAAATCCAATTGCCAGATGATTTGGACGCGCTTGCCAAGCGGTTGAAAGACTGGAAAGACGACGGCGAACCGCGCAGCAAACTCGGGGTATAAGCGCTTGGCGCCAGATAATTTTCCGAATCCCGATAGTCGGCGTATTCTGTCGCTTTCGCCCGAGGCCAGACGTCATCACAAGCGTATCGCTGATGATGGCAAGCCCGCGCTCCGGATTTGGCTGATAGGCCGCATTGGCCCCAGATCGCGCTTTTTTGAAGTGCTAAAACGAACCTTTGTCGGCACCTATAATGATGGCTTCATCCACGCCGGAAACCTGGCCTATCTGTCGATGTTGGCGATTTTTCCGTTTTTTATCTTGGGATCTGCACTGGCCTCCCTATTTGGCGGCGCGATGCAGCGCCAGGCGCTGATTGATGCGGTTGCCTCGGCCATGCCGCCAACGGTTGCGGCCACCATTGTGCCGGTTGCTGAAGATGTGATTCAGGCCCGCACCGGCTGGCTGTTATGGGTCGGCGCGCTGGTCGCATTGTGGACCGTGTCGAGCTTGATTGAAACCATTCGCGACATTCTGCGCCGCGCCTATGGGACCGAGGCGACCCATGCATTCTGGAAATACCGTTTGGGCTCTGTAGGGCTCATTCTGTTTGCGGTGTCATTGTTAATCTTATCACTGATGTCGCAATTGATGTTGGTCGCAGCCCAAGAGCTGATCTCAAGCTATGTCCCGGATCTGGCAGATCGGTTGACCAGTTTGCAGCTATCCCGCCTTGTGCCTGCAATAGGGTTAGCCGGATCGCTTTATCTGGTGTTCTATACCCTAACGCCATCCCTATATCGCAACGCACGCTATCCCAAATGGCCCGGCCCGCTGTTCACCACCATTTGGTGGCTGGGCGTTTCCAGCGCCATGCCTCCTGTGCTTCGCGTGTTTTTCACATATAATTTGACCTATGCCAGTCTGGCCGGAGTGATGGTCGCGTTGTTGTTTTTCTGGCTGGTCGGGCTTGGAGTTGTTATTGGGGCCGAATTGAACGCTGCGCTGGCCGAACATCCAGACGAGGAAGCGTTGGATCAGATAGACAGCAGCCATGAGGGCGGCGTTGGTGACGAACAAAAGGAGAAGGCTGAATGAGCGGTTTGATGCAGGGCAAGCGCGGGCTGATCATGGGCTTGGCCAATGACAAATCACTGGCTTGGGGCATAGCGAAACAGCTGGCGGCGCAGGGCGCGGAACTGGCATTTTCCTATCAGGGCGATGCCCTTGCAAAGCGAGTTAAACCGCTGGCTGAGCAACTTGGCTCCGACTTCACCTTTGAATGCGATGTGTCCAATATGGACGCGCTGGATGCTGCCTTTGATACGCTGAAGACGCGCTGGGACAATTTGGACTTTGTGGTCCACGCAATCGGCTTTTCCGACAAGAGCGAGCTGCGCGGCCAATATGTCGACACCAGTCTCGACAACTTTCTGATGACGATGAACATTTCAGCCTATTCGCTGGTCGCAGTCGCCAAACGCGCCTCCGAAATGATGCCAGCAGTCGATGAAGACGGCAATGGCGGCGGCAGCATCGTGACCTTGACCTATTACGGCGCCGAAAAAGTGGTGCCCCATTATAATGTTATGGGTGTGGCCAAAGCTGCGCTGGAAGCCAGCGTCAAATACCTCGCCAATGATTTGGGGCCGCGCAATATTCGCGTGAACGCCATCAGCGCAGGTCCAGTGAAAACACTGGCAGCGAGCGGGATCGGAGACTTCCGCTATATCCTGAAATGGAATGAGCTGAACGCACCTATGCGCCGCAACATCACGATTGACGATGTGGGGGGATCAGGGCTCTATTTTTGCTCGGATCTGTCATCGGGTGTTACCGGCGAAACCCATCACGTGGATGGTGGCTATCATGTTGTTGGCATGAAGCAGGAAGATGCACCCGATATCGCTCTGGATTGAGCGTTGGAAGGGCTCAGTTTCCTGCTGAAGCGCCCGTCAGTACAGAAATTTGCTTGATCGTACCGTGCAGCGCAGAGCGCCCAGTCCATGCGCGGGCATTGATTGCCAGAATAACATATTCACAATCTTGCGGCAGTGCTGGCACTTGGAATGTGTTCGCTTCAGCATCCAATGTCTGGGTTAAAATCGGCGCTGCGCCATTGGTGCAGGAAAGCACAAGGCTGGCATCCTCGCGTAAATGCGCCGGCTTGATGTCATGCTCGATCCGTATGGCAAACGGCCCATCAGGTGCCTGTAACAGGCGAGCAGCGATCACCCCGCCTTTGCCCGGACGGACGAACAATTCCAATTCGTCACCATCACGGCTGGGCTGGGCACGAAATCCTGACTCATCGACAAATTGCCAATCAAAGGGGGGGAATTCACCACTCCAATCGAGCTGACCCTTAGGCAAGCCTGGCTTGTCCGCTGGTGCGCTCAATTCATAAACTGATGCCGCCCCTTGAATGTCTCCTTGCGCGGCCAGTGCAGCCACTAGCCGCTTGTCAAAATCAGTGTCAGCCGACGAGATTTGCGGACGCAATAAGGCCAGACTGGCCAGTGCATTGCGTTGACGGGTCGCAAATTTGAGAAACCTTAGATGCCAGGCCGAACTGCCATCCAAAATATCCGCAAACAGCGGGACAGTTTCCTGATTGGCCAGCGCCCCAGCCAGCACGGGGAAAAATTCTGGCGAATAGCTCGGGTGAACTCGCAAAATCTGATCGAGCGTATCAATCGTCTTTGCATAATCCTGAGCATCGAGATGCTTCTTGAGCACCAAACTTTGCAGGTTAAGGTCGCGGCGGTTGAGCTGCGAGGCCGCGTCCAGAATTTCGCTGCGAACACCCTCATCTTCGCTGGCAGAAGCCAAAATTGCATAGGCCTTGGGCGCCAATGGATCGGTTTTGATCCCCAACAGCGCCTGATCCGCATTAGCCGCGGCGGCAACAGCCGGTTCGGCCTCCTGCGCCACGGCCACTGAGAAATTCTGAAATGCCAGTGCTTCTCGGGCCAAGCCATTGGCAGGAAATGCTGCCACAGCCAGCGCGGGTTGCTTGCGGGTTAAGACGCTGCTGACGGCTTGCGCGCCCAACGCTGCTGCCAGTGTTAGCGACGCAATGGAAATCGCGATTAACCGAGGGGGATTAGCAATCGCCATGAGCACATCTGCAATCGGTTTAATCTGTGTTCGCTGGCGCAGTATCTTCGCCATAGCCATAGCCATAGCCATAGCCATAGCCATAACCATAGCCATAGGCCGCACCGTGCTCGTCCAGCTTGGTAACGATTGCGCCATAAACCTGCGCACCAGTCCGGCGCAGACGGTTGATTGAGGTTTCAATCGCCCGCAATTTCAAGCGATCGGCCTCAATCGCGTAAATCACCCCATCGACAGCCCGCGACATTTCGATCGCATCGGCCAATGACAGCATCGGGGCACCATCAACCAAGACCTGATCATAGGTCCCGCGCGCCTCGTCAATCAGTTGGGCAAAGCGCGGACTGGCCAACAATTCAACGGGGTTGGGCGGCTTGTGGCCAATTGGCACATAGTCAAAGCCAAAATCTTCTAGTCTAATCATTTCTGATCCAAGTGGCGCATCATTAGTCAACAGCGCGGCGAGACCGCCCTTTCCATGGCCCTTCACGCCCAAAGTGTCGGCCAGTTTCGAGTTTCTGAGGTCAGCATTAATCAACAACACACGCTTCCCAAGATGAGAGAAACTGGTGGCCAAAGCGACCGCCGAAATACTCTTACCTTCTCCTGATACAGACGATGTCAGCATCAAAGCCCGTGGGGCCCCTTGCGGCGTCAGGAAAGTGAGGTTGGTACGAGTTGACTTGTAGGCTTCGCTGAGTTCCGACGAACGCCGCAGAATTTCTTCTGCAATATCTTCGGTCCGAATTTTAGGGATCATACCCAGCATCGGCAGCCCCAGCCTGCGCTGCACATCTTGTGGATCACGCAGTGTTTGGCTGAGAGCAACCCGCAGATAGACCATCGCCGCAGCGATGCCCAAACTGCCCAGCAGGGCAATCAGCATATTGCGGATCAGCGATGGAGCATATGGTTCTTCTGGAGCAGCGGCAGAATCAATCAGCTTCAGATTGTTTTGGCCGGCACCCGAAGCCTCCAATTCTTTGTAACGCTGTAGCAAAGCGTCATACAGTTCGCGATTGGTATCAACCTCGCGTTCCAAAATACCGTACTGAATGCCTTGGCCTTGCTGGCCCAAAAAACGCCCTTTGGCCTGCTCCAGCTGGCTGCGCAATTCGTTCTCACGGATGGTCGCCGCACGCAATGCGCTGCGGGCCTCGCCGGTCAGCGCCTCTCTCAGCGATTCAACCTCTGCTCGCTTCTGGATCAATTCGGGATAGTCCGGACCAAAATTGGATTCCAAACTGGCCAGCTCTGCCTCGGAAGCGATCAGTGCGGTGCGCATTTGATTGCGCGGATCTTGGCCTGGGAAGTCACCCGAAAGAACCGCAGCTTGTGCCGCAATGCGGTCAGTTACAGCAGCAGCCAAAGCCGTGTTCAATGCCGCAAGATCGGACGCAATCAGAGTTTGACTGGCCGTATCGGAGCCAGAGACTGCACCAACCCTACCCAACACCAAAATTTCGTTCGCATTGGCGTATTCAACCAATTCCCGCTCAGAAACTGACAATTGCTCGCGCAATTCTTCGATTTGATCGCGTAGAAAATCACGCGCTTCGATATTGGCTCCGAACCGCTTTTCATAATTGGCGGAAATAAACTCGTCCGCCCACAGATTGGTAATGTCTGCAGATAAGGCGGCGGAAGAACTGGAAAACTGAATATCGACTAGGCTCGATTGAGTAATCGGGGCAATGGTAATGTTTTCCAGCAGCAGGTCTTCAACGTCTTGATTGGTCAGATCTTCTTCTTCGGCCAGATTAAAGGCATCGACGAATTCTTCGTCGCGCATCAGATTGCCAGCTTCGATCACGCGAACCGCCATGAACCGCGATTCCAGCAGTTCATATTGCGTGTTGAGATATTGCAATTCTGATACCAGACCTTCGCTTTCCAGCGGGTCAAGATCGGTCACATTTGCAGCGACCTGAGACACTTCGATCCGAGCATTGGCGCGGTACAAAGGCGTCGACAGCAAAGTTGCGATCAAGCCCACCACGATGCCAAGCGCAACGATCCCAGCGATCCAGATTTTCAGCGCGCGCGCTTCGATCCAATAGCGTTCTAAATCAAGATGGAAGCCATCTTCATCCTGATAGGCATCGCCATTATTGGCCGGCGCTATGACGGGTGCGGGGACGGGGACGGGTGCCGGGCCTNGTGCGGTTGCGTATTGGTCTGCCATGTTGCTCTCGCTCACCGACCCAGCCGGTCTATGATAATGGCCGAAGACGAAACTAGCGGCACAAATTGCAGCAAATTATCGATCCTGCGCCGGGCCGGAGAATCGCCAACCATCACAATGTCATTCGGGTATAATTGCGGATCGGGGTAATTGCCCCGCTGGATACCTTCGATATTGTATGCCCCGATATAGCTTTCGCCATCGACAACGCGCATGATCAGCACATCGTCTAGCCGCGCGTACTCGGCCAAGCCGCCTGCTTGGTTTACAACGCGCAGCAGCGTCTGGTTGCCAATCGCCGCATATGAACCTGGATTCTCGACCTGACCGCCAACCGAAATGGAGGGCGCTGGAAATTCTTCGGGTATCACGCGAACCTGCGGATTCAACAGGAACCGTCCGCGCAGGCTTTCTTCAATCATGCGTCCTGCATCGCCGGGAGAAACGCCGCCAAATTCCAGGTCGCCGACCAAGGGATAGGACACGATTCCGTCAGCATTGGTCAAGAAAGTACCGCTAAGATCTTCCGCGCCAACCACGTCAATCACAAGCTTTTCTTGCGGCCCAATGGTGTAGAAGACGCCGCCGCTAGGTGGTGGCAGTTCCTCTAGATTAGTCGCCTGGATGTCCTGCGCCACGCCATACGAACGATCCGTCGTGCATGATGCCAATGCAGCGGCGGCGGCAATCGCCAGTAAGCACTTGAATTTAGTAATCATGTTACCCTTTAACACAGCCCAATTAGACCTTACTCAATTCCAGCCACAGGCCAAACTCTTTTGAAGCGCCCCAGCCAAGTTCTTGGCCTGATGTTGCTCCGAACGCCCCGATGAGCGCGACAGCGATTGATCCGTATATTGCGATAGCGCCAGCAACAACCAAACCGCGATTGCTTGAAACGCCGGTGCGCGCAGCGGATAGTCGACCAAAGATGAACCTGCGATAATCGCAAAGGCAAAACCAAACATCAAAAACAGCTTTTTGTCCCTGCCAGCGCCGCCAACCAAATCGAACAGTGATTTCACGATCCAAAGCAGCAGCAAGACCAGCACCATCAGCGCTGGCAAGCCACCTTCAATCACAAATTGCAGCCAATCATTATGCGCCTGGTTCACATAGGACGGCAGCAGGATCGTGGTGGGTTCGTAGATGTGGTAGGCCTCCTCGAAAGAGCCAAACCCGATGCCTAGCCCCCAATAGGTTCCCGCCATTTTCTGAAGAATGGGAAAGAGGCTCCAGCGCAAATCTTCAAAAGCGTTCTTGTTGAACACATCGTCAAAACCACTGGCGCGATCCATCCCTACAAATGCGCCTAAAATGACCGCGATGGCCACACCAAATACCGCCATTACTATTTTGGGATGGCTGAGCAGCCAAGTCTGCAACTTGCCAGTCTTGCGCGCTTGCTCTTGCTGCGAAATCGCCAGCCAAGCCATGATGCA
>JGI24025J20009_10003291_pt1 | contig 11079 bp, 8 predicted proteins | sample Cruoilmetagenom3_FD_20009 | JGI IMG/M metagenome (IMG submission 20009) | reverse complement strand
AGGCATTTTTATATTTAATTCTTAATGCTCTGGCCATAAGTAAAGAGTAGCTTAAAGTATGTCAACTGTCAAGGATAAAGATTTGACCCCATTTTTACTTACTAGTTCGCCGACCAATAATCGCCCTTGAGCGGCAGTTGAGGCCAAATGTTATCATGAGAAAGATAACCTTTGGCAACCGTTCAGCTTTAGGCGCTTCAAACCACGTAGTGATGATGAGCATAATCCAGACTGGCATCTTGAATGGAATTGAACCCTTAGATATCTCCCTGGCTTTATCACTAAAGCCTTTAACTTCATTTACGGAATTGCCAAAGATAAGTTCACCATGAATTGAAGAAGCCGAGACTAAACCTCGGGAGCGTAATAATCATGTAATATCGATTGTAAATTTTTTGAAAAAACTTACCTATTACGAAAAGAGAAAAATAGTAGAGTGCAGCAGACCTGTATTTATGCCAACATAAAGGTCAACAGTTCCAGCCTTCTGTTTTAACAATAATGTCACCATCGGTGAAATCTTCCGGGACCATAGCTTTTATCTGAACTGATTCAGATGGAAATAGTGAGACACAGTTATCGCTCCAGAAAACCGGGGCAATAATCTTGTTTGTATTTTTGTTATATAATTTGATCCAGATAAAAAAAGCCAGATATTCACCTGAATTTGTGATTGTTACAGTTGTATAATAAGTATTATTTATCTTTTCCACATTTAAAATAGCATCTATATGCGTCCGGGGCATTTTTCTTATCAAACTCATATCTGCATAAGTTTTAAGGGGAGAATGATACCAGAAATGCTTACCTGTAAAAATATCCTTATTTGTCGTCAACCAGTATAATTGTGTGCTCTTTACAATTTGGTTTTTTTCGATACTGAGTTTTAAAAAATAGACTACTGAGAGATCGTTAATTATGGGTAAAGTAAAAATTTTCTCCCTTTTCTCCTTTTCGATGTTGACTGTTAAATCTGTAGATAGTTTTTCTGTCAAATCAGAGTTATACATTTTAATGAAAACTTTTGAGTTTGGATAATCTTTCAGCTCATTATTAATAATCCAGATTGAATGATCGTCATATGAATATTGAATATGTAAAGGTTCACAGGCCTTTTTTGTACCAAAAAATGCGCCGTTCGGATTTAGAAAATAATCATATAATTGCCAAATAAGACTTAGCCAGGGACTATTTTGCATCCAGCCGATAATACCTGTTGCTTTCGGAAAATTTCGGTTATGTGCTTCATACATTGCTCTCCAGCTTTCATATCCCAGAACCTGGGCTGTTTTCAAATAGTCGGATAGATCTTTTGGTTGACCGTAGCGTTTTGAAATTGCTTCGTTAATTTTTTTAGTATTATTAAACTCGTCTCCGACTCCGGCATGATGATTCCATGCTTCGCTTCCAACATATAATTGATCCCGGGGGAGCATCTTTTCTATACTTTCCATTATGGAAATGCAAACATCCGGACAGGTTTCTGTGTTAAAGCGCTCCGCATATCCCTGTCTTTTCTGATCATACCAGTATATCGGAGGTACATATGTATAAGGACCGGTCATCTTGACCCCGGTAACACCTGTAAGTTTTGATGGTTTATGTGAGGCACTTGAAATTCTTGGCAAATTATTATAGGTCTCCTGTAAAACTTCCAGATAGACTCGTTCTACATTTTCCGGAGGTGGAAAATCACTCCCATAAAACCATGCAGCAAATGATGGGTGATTTCGTAAACGCAAAATCTGAGATCTCTCGGATTCTCTGGCTACATTAATATCACCATATTTCCAGATATCCCATTTTTCAAAATGATTACAGCAAGGCCAGCCGGCAAGCACAAGTATACCTTTTTGATCGCATAGATCCCAGAAATAGTCAGTAGCCAGTTTCCCTTCCAGGCGTACTGCATTCATATTTAAATTAATGAGAAAATCAATATCAATTTCATCCTGTCTCTTTGATTGACGTAACATTAAATCGGGGGACCATGCAGTCCCCCGGATTAGTAATTCTTTACCATTAATGAAAAATAATCGTGCTTCATGTTCGTTAGTGACTGTCTTAATTTCGCGAATTCCAAAAGTAATGTTTGTGCTGTCTGAAACATTATCTTTGATCTTTAAAATCATTCTGAGTTTGTACAATTCCGGCTTCCCTAATTGATATGGCCACCATAAGCGGGGATTTCTTATTTTTAATTGAGGAAATTCATGGTGAGTGAAAATGAGTTTGTTTGTAGACAGGGGGTCGACTGTAATGTGTTTATTAAACGTTATATTTTCTGTAGTGCATTCAATTTCTGTCTCTATTGTGTGATCTTGAGTATTAACTATCTCAGTTTCAATCACTAGTTCTGCTTCATCCAGTGTACGGGTATTGAGCCAGCTGTGGACAAATGTATTTTTTAAAGCAACCGGTCCGGAAGAATATAAAATTATAGGCTGCCAGATCCCCATGTTATCATCCGGCATGCCTGGTGCCCAGTCAATAAAGGTTATTGCCAGATCATCAGGTTCCGGTGAAAAGACTTCAACAGCCATGGCATTTTTTTTGCCAATCAGCACAAAATGAGTGATATCAAAATCATACAGTCGAAAGGTTCCGTTCACATAATCGGTACTGGCAATTCTTTTACCATTGAGCCAGATATTTGCAGAATAATTAATTCCGCGAAAGTTAAGCCAGACTTGTTGCCCCTCCAGGGAACTATCTATAACAAATTCAGTCCTATACCACCAGGATTTTCTAAAGGGGCTCTCTTCTGGCTTGTATTGTAGTGAAAAATTGATATTTCGGTCTTTCTTGTAACCAGGAATTTTTAACAAATTTAGTCCAAAATAGGGGTCATCATAGATTTTGTTATCTACCAGGGCTGCAACGACCGTATTTGGAATACTTGTGGGATACCATTTATCATGTACATACCCTGGTCTGGATATGATTTCTCCATAGTCATTTATATCTTTTGAGCAAATTAAAAACCAATTATCACTTAATATCTGTTTCATTTTCATTACCCTCTTCCCAAATATTTAAAATTACTTTTTATGGTGAGATAATTTAAGTTCATCTATAATATTTATTTTCACGTAAAAACAAATATATAATTCTATGAGTACATTGTAAATTCTTTTAGGTACCGGGATCGGGACACATCCTTCACAGTTTCCAGGATTTTCCTATCCTCTTCAGAGATACTCACTTTTATCTTTTTAAAAGCTTCTTCCGTTACATCTTCTCCTTTAACAAATACCCTTTTTGTAAAGGTTAAATGATTCAACCCAAAACAATCTAAGAAGACATCACCCATGGGCACATTAAATAACCGGGAAAATTCGTTCTTTAGATTTATGGCAACATTACAAAGCCCCAGGACTTTAACTTTAGTATATCTTGATATAGCTTCAGTAACAATTCCTGAAGGATTAGTAAAATTTATTAACCAGGCATTTGGAGAGAATTTCTCAATTTTTTTGACAATATTTAAAACTACAGGAATAGTTCTAAGAGCATTGGCAAAACCTCCGGGCCTGTCGTTTCTTGTCCCAATAGTCCCAATTGAAGAGGTATGCTTTCATCTTGAAGTCTTGCCTTTTGGCCTCCAATTCTTATCTGGCTTATAACAAAATCTGCACCCTTTAAGGCTTCTTCCAAATTTAGAGTAGTAGAAAATTCAATCTCAGCATTGGATTTTTTAATCATTCTTTTTAAAAATTCCGAAACAATCCTTAGCCTTTCTTCGTTTAAATCATTAAGGCTGATTTTTAGAGGTTTCAATCTTTGCCATAAAGATAAAAATCCTTCTAAAAGTTCAGGGGTATAGGTACTTCCCCCCTCCCGATCACAGTGACTTTCATATTTGTCTCCTAAGATTCATATTTACAAATAATATAAGTTACCCTTAAAATAAATGGAAGTACCTATTGTTAAAAAAATTAATAAAATACCTCCTGCTTAAAAATAACTATTAAAGTTATCACCAAGTATATGCTATTTATAAAAAGAAATATATTAATAAAATTAGTACCTGGCAACTCCACTATAGAACCTGTGAGCCTGCCAGTAATTGAGAAAATAAACTAAAAAATATCTATAAACAGCCATAGACTACAGTAGAAGGAAACTCTAAGAATTTTGAATAACCCTATAATTTCCATTTCTCATAAAGTGGCGGCACACTTTTGATCAAATCCTTTGTATATGGATGTTTAGGTTTAAAAATAACCTCTTCAACCAAACCAGACTCGACTATTTTCCCCTTCTGCATTATTGCTATTCTGTCACCAATATAATATGCCTGTGCCAGATCATGGGTTATAAAAAGCACGGACAGTTTCTCTTCCTCCTTTAACCGTAAAAGTTCGTTAAGCACTGCAACACGCGTCGAAGCGTCCACCATGCTTGTCGGTTCGTCAGCTACCAGTAACTCAGGGTACAGAATGAAGGACCTGGCTATGAGAATCCGCTGCATCTGCCCTCCACTAAGTTGGTGAGGATATTTTCCCATAATTTCATCCGGATTCATTCCTATTTTCTTAAAAATAGTCCTTATAATCTTCTTTCTTTCTACTTTAGAAGGCCTATTTTCTAATAGGTTAAATGCATCATCTAGCGGCTTGTCAATTGTGTAAAAGAAATTAAATGATGAGTATGGATCCTGAAAAACAACCTGGACCTTTCTCCAGTAGGTCTTTTTATCATACGAATAAATATCTCTTCCATCGAGAAGAATTTTACCGCCGGTTGGTTTAAGCAGCCTTAAAACTATATTCCCGATTGTAGTCTTACCACTGCCGCTTTCACCTACCAGACAAAATATCTCACTTTTTTTAATGGAAAACGACACATCATCCACTGCTACTTTTTTTTCTGTCCACACATACCCTGAAATGTAAATCTTCGCTAAATTTTCTATTTCCAACAATTCACCCATTTTATTTCAAACCTCATTATTTGTAAAGCCAGCATTTAACCATTCTCTTTCCCTTAACAATCTCAGGAGGATCTTCAACATTACATACCTCCATACGCTTTTCACACCTATCGCGAAATCTACACCCATGCGGAGGGTTTCTCAGGTCCGGAACCACTCCCGGTATGCTCAAAAGCGGTTTGTACTTTGTCTCCCTTTCCAGAGGTAGTAGAGAATCCATCAGTGCTTTTGTATATGGATGAAGTGGATGTTTTATTACATCCTCTCCACTTTCTACGAATTCCCCTGCATACATTATTACAATTCTATTGCACAGTTGATTCAGGACAGATATATCATGGGATATGCATACAATACTTTTTATTATTCCCTTCCTTTGTATATCTATCATCATCTTGATCACCCTTTTCTGCGAGCTTACATCAAGTGCTGAAGTAGGTTCATCTGTAATCAAGAGTTTCGGGGTTGTCATTGTTGATATTGCAATAATAGATCTCTGCATCATCCCGCCACTGAGTTCATATGGGTAGAGATCAAGAACACTTCTATCCAGGTTCAACCTCTCGAAATGCTCAGTTGCTATTTCACACACTTTTTTAACTGAATAACTACAGCCGGTGCGATCTCTAAACATATCAGCAATAAATTCTTTGACTTTTTTTACCGGATTAAGGGAGTTCAACATAGCTTGAGGCACATAAGATATAAGTTCACACTTAACCTTTTTTCTCAGTACTTCGGGAGAAATCTTCCAGATGTCATAACCATCGACTCTGACTTCACCACTTTCATAATGCAGTAGTGGCGTTGTGGTTCCTGTTATAAGCTGCGCAAAGCTAGATTTCCCGCATCCTGATTCGCCTGCTACTCCAACCCTTTCACCTTCACCAACTTGCAGGGAAACGCCATCCACAGCATGCACTACACCAAATATCCCCCTGTAATAGCCTCTAAAATCCTTTACCAGGAGAAGGTCTTTATCCTTTTTCTCACCTGTAGTTTTTGGTACCGTCATATTTTTTCCACTATCCTTAATAATTTCATCCTGTTATAAAAATTCCTTATATTTCTCTTGTTCTGGGATTTAACACATTATCAATAACCGCAGTAATCATAAGAAGGCTCCCAGTAAAAATTACTAAAATAAGACCTGGAGGAATAAAGTACCACCATTTTCCCTGCTGGGCAGCCTCATGTCTGAGAACTAAGTTGAGCATCTTACCCAATGTGAAGCCTTCAGTAGGTCCCAAACCTATTACACTTATACTCGACTCCATTACTACAGCTGAGCTTATGCTTATGATAAGTACAAGAAAAATATATGCCAGCATATTCGGTAAAATCTCTTTCACTACTATTACAAAATCACTTTTTCCCGAAATCCGGGCTAGATCCACAAATTTTCTCTCCTTCAAACTCAGAATCTGGGACCTTATGCTTCTCGCCATCCACGGCCAGTTGAATAGTGCTATCAATATCGCAACTATAATCAAACTTCTTTTGCCTAAAAGTGAAGCTATGACTATTAGAATAGGTAGCTGGGGAAGAACCAGAAACACATTTGTAGTAACATTCGCTCCTTCATCCACTACTCCTCCTGCATATGCAAGAACCGCTCCTGTTAAAATTGCAATTCCCGCTGCGGAGAATCCGGCAATAAAACCCACCATAAGTGAATCACGGATGGCATTACAAAGTTGAGCAAAAACATCCCTACCAGCCATGTCAGTACCTAATAAAAATTGGGAAGAAGGAGGTTCGTATATACGACCTGCTATTTTTAATGGGTCTCTGGTAAAAAATGGACCTATGATCCCAAGCATGATGATAACAATAACAATACCCAGAAGGAATTGAAATTTTCTATTTTTTAATAGTAATGTTACCCTACTGGACATAATTAACCACCCACATAGCCCCTCCTAATACGGGGATCTATAAATCCGTAAATTATATCTACTAAAAAATTGCCAAATAAAACCAAACCTACAGTGATTAGGAAAATAGCCTGAATCATTGGATAATCTATGGCTGTTACAGCTTGATATGTCAAAGTTCCCAGGCCAGGCCATCCGAAGACATATTCCACCAGTAAAGTCTGACCTATAAGAGCGCTTAGGACTATCGGGAGCCCGGTGACCTGCGGCAGAATGGCATTTCTCTGCGCGTAATTTCTTACTTTATTTTCCGTAAAACCCAGCTGTTTAGAGTAAAATATGTAATCCGATTGCCTTTCGTAAATCGTCATCGCTCTCATCCCTGTGCACCAGTTACCCACGCCTGTAAGAAAAAGAGAGAGAAATGGCAGGATATAATGATATAGAACATTCAGGAGAAATCTAGGTTTCAAAGAAACCATCAAAAACGAGTTGTATGCTCCGCCAGAGGGGAACCATCTTAATTTAACAGCGAAGATATATACCAAAATCAAACCAAACCAATAGTATGGAGATGTATTCAAACACACCGCGATGGTATATAAAGTATGGATAAACTTATTTTTGGAAAATGCAGCCCAGCCCCCAAGAGTATTGCCTACTATGAATGTAAGTATCCATATGGGAATGACAAGACTCAATGTCCAGGGCAGGGCATATAAAACCAGGGACATTGTCGTATTTGGATAAAATGAAATTGAAACGCCAAAATTCAAGGTAAAAACTCTTTTCCAAAAGAGACCATACTGAACTATAATTGGTTTATCCAACCCAAATAATACATTATATCTCTGATACATGGTTTCTATTTGAAGGGGAGTCGCACCCGGTCGTGCTGCCAGGCGGCTCATTACTATATCCAAAGGATTTACCGGCATCAAATAAGGAATAATAAATACCAGAGTAAGTGAAAGAAACAATGTAAACAATAAAAAAAACACCTTCCGGGTTATAAATCTGGCAAATGGGTTCCTGGTAAAAAGATCTCTAAACAAGGCTAAAAATTTCTTTATACCAGTCTCTTCAGAACGAGCAATCGTTTGGGGACCAAGAAGTAATGCACCAAAAGCTAATACAAAGAATGCAAAACTTTTCTGATGAGATATAACAGAAGGAAAAAAGAATAAAAACAAAGCCAATATAAGTACTCCTATCATAGTTACAGCAACCTTTCGTCTTCCTGTTTTTTTTGTACTAAATTTCTGCCTCATATCTTTTACCTTTTTATTATTTTTAAACTCTTTTTATCTATACCTTCCAGAGCACTCTTATGATACAACTTATTTTCTTCTAATTAAATAATACTAAACAATCTGTAAATGGTCGCTTTCCCTATTCACATTTAATTCGGCCTAATAAACTTGTCACCAGGACTCTTAAAATCAACAACATCAGTAGATACTAATCTCGATAACTATCAAAAAAGTTAATAATTGAGCAGGGCTAAAACTTTTATTCTCTGCTTCCTCCCTGCTCAATTATTACAGAACATTACTACAAGCGAACATAACTCCTATCCGTACTAACTATCCTTACTATTTTGCCGCTTGAACATTGAGTACTACTATCGGGATGGGATATTCCCACCATGTGGATCCCTGTCCTATACCTACCGGGTTATCAACAGTGGGCCATCCTTCCCAGTAGGTTGTGTGGAATCTAGTCCATGGGGTCTGGACATAAAGCGGTATATACGGAAGTTCTGGGACAACAAGTGCCTGTACTTCCTTGGCTACCCCTATTGACTCGTCGCTCCCAATCGGCAGTCCCCACATCTTCAAGATTAAATTATTTACAGCATCGTAGTTAGGAGATGATTTGTAACCACACAGATCACCTAATGGTGGTTCTCTCCTAAACAAGGTATCATAGTTTTGAATCGGATATATGGCTGATGGATTTGTACCTAACAGTATGAAATCTATCCAATCAAAATCCATTTTTTGCATACGTGTCATATGAAGATCATAATCCAATAAGTTCAGCTCCATCTTCAGTCCGACTTCAGCAAGCTGTTGCTGTATTAACTCGCACATCAAGTTAACATCGCTCCAGCCCGCAACACTATTTATCTGCCATGGGCCTACTGGGTTTCCGTTCCAGGTCCAGCCATCTTCAACGCTTCCCTCACAATTTTCCTGCAAAATCTCTATCGCTTTCTCCGGATCATGAGGAATAACTCTATCTCCATATGTTTCCTCTATTAGATCCCAGTCGGTGTATTCATCTCCCAGAGTGGAAGGCGTAATAAACGATGGATTAGCTTTAAAGGGAAGCCCTTCCTGAGCAATATCGATTATCTGGTCCAAATCAATTGCATATGCCACAGCCTGTCTCAACCAGGGCTCGGCAAGTTCGGGATGATCTGTGCTGGTCATATTTGGAACCATATATATAGCACCAGCTGTATTGAAGATCTTTCCGTCAGCGTTTTCTTTATCCCAACATACTACATCGTCATGGGTTGTGACATATTTATAGGATCCTGACATGAAGCTGTCGGTCCAGTCCAGCACTCCATCATCAAAAGCTCTTTGTTCCAGATCATTAGTTGCATATTCCAATACCATTATATATTTCGGTGCCGGCTGCCCAAATATATCATTGCCCCACCAATCATCAACTCTCTCATATACTGACCTGGTAAACTCTCCAAGAATCGGCTTGTATGGACCTGAGCCGTCTATCTCTGCATAATCCGTGTTTAAATATCCGCTAATCTCAGCTCCTTTCTCCTTTACAAGTCCTTCCCATCTTGTTTTGGAAATCACTGGAGTATTCTCGAGGTTATTTAATGCATTGTTGGTAAATTCCTTACCGTCTACTACATTAATATTTACTGTAAGCGCATCTGCTGCCGTTACCGATTCTATTACAGTCTTTTCTATAGGAAAATTTCCATACTGATCAAGTGTTTCCTTACTAAATACAACATCATCAGCAGTTACCGGAGTCCCGTCACGCCAAACAGCTGTGGGCTGTAGATGAACTATTAATGTTTTCCCATCCTCGGACCACTCATAACTTTCTGCCAACCATGGCTCCAGCTGACCATTGCCCCAGTTATAATAGAATAATGTCATATATGTCAGGGATAAAGCTCTATTATAAGTAGCCCAGCCGCCAAGACCATATGGATTAAAGCCGTTCCCACAGTATGATTCGTCACCACCTATAGCCAGTGTCTGCTCCCTCGGTAATTCTTCTTTTTCTTGACTAAAAACACCTAGTGACATACTCGCAACCAACACTAAAACCATAATGAGATAAAATGATTTTTTAAACATTACTTTTATCCTCCCGTATTTTTTATTTACATAAAGAAATTGGATTTAATTTTATTTCAAAATAACCTCCTTTCTCTTTTTTCCTCCTTTCTCCAAATAAAAGGAAGATCTCTATTTCTTTAACCTAAACAATAGTCTTTTTAATTAAACTGTCCATAACTTCTACGAACTCAAATAGATCAAATACAGGCTGAAGGACATCTTCACTTTTCTGTAGGGTGCCCTTCAAGTCCTTCCAAAGTTCTAATGCAGTCTCATCTTCTCCTTTAAATTTGCTCTTTAGGATAGAAGTTAAGGCTAATATTATATCTGAATGATACTTAAGGTAATCCCAAGACTTAGATAAAGTTTTATCTTCTTTCTGTATTCCATTCTCTATCAAAGGCATAAATTCTCTTACTTCTTTAGATACTCCTTCTAATTTCTCCAACATATTTTTAGAAGGGAGTTTTTCTCTTCGTAAAGTAGGTGGGTCAAAAAGATTAGAAATCTTAAAAAGGTAATCTTTTACCTTTTCTCCTTCTTTTCCAAAAGCACTATTAAAGTAATCTTCAACTATATTATCAAAGCCAAGACTATCATTCCATAAAGTATGAGCCATTACATATACTGGGAGCCCAGTAGGAAAGAATACTCTCTGTATCTGACAACTTATAAGACCGTTGATTCCAATATTCTTTAAATTTCTTATGTCCTCATATATAATTCTAGAGATATCAAAATATCCAGGGTCACTATAGTGAGCCCACATTAAATGATAATCGAAGTCAAAACTATCTCCTGTAAAGATCTTCTGCCAAGCCTTAAGAAAAGATACATTCTCATCTATATTTCTAGGAAAACTTAATTGATTTCTTCTATATTCAGAGATGTGAGCCTCCCCATAACCCGTCCTGTAAGTATCACTATAAGACCTAGT
>JGI24025J20009_10003290_pt1 | contig 11080 bp, 7 predicted proteins | sample Cruoilmetagenom3_FD_20009 | JGI IMG/M metagenome (IMG submission 20009) | reverse complement strand
TTTGTAAGCTTCGAGAAGACCGGAGTATTCTTCGATTATCTCTTTTTTGGTCATCTGGGATGAAATCTTGAATTGTTCCGCCATTTCCTACTCCCTGAAATTTATTATTCGAGCCGTTTGCGGCTTACTTTAATATTAATATACCAGTCCTTTCAACTTTAAAGAAGTCCCTTATACTTTTTTCATTGTATCAGGCCAAAACCAGGTAAGCCTCACGGGTTGTATGCTTAGGGGAGCTTTGCGCTTATCCCGCGCCTTTGACACCACAGCTGATTTTTGGCTTACTTTACAGAAAAACTATGATTTATGGCATGCAGAGACTGCATCAAAGGAATGGCAAAAGGTAAAATCCCTCCCACATCGTATTCTCCACCATAATTCATTGCCCTACAGCGAACAAGGCGTTCAAGATTGACGGGCAGGGACGAGCGGCTTTGCTTTAATCAGTGTCCTGGCTTTTCGAATTTCCTCTGCATTATCACTTCCGTGCACCCTGCCCGCAACTTAATTCTACGTTAAATAGTACAAAAATGTAACAGGAGTATACTTTTAGATGGATAAAATAAAATGGTGGCCGGGTAAGAGTTAGCCCCCACCCGTATTGAGTGTTGCGTCTGTGGCGGAGCCAGTTGCTGACTCCTTAAATTCGGAATTCATAGATTTTATCAAAAGACTATATCTCACCGGATGTCACCATATTGCAGAGTAACTCCCTGTAGTTTATGCCTGCCTCTTTGAACCCTTGGGTACCGAAATTCATATTCGCCTCGAGGATAAGGACTTTTCCCTGATGCTCACATATGTCAAGCCCCACAAAATCAAAACTGCACCGGATAGCAACATCCAGTGCCAGGTTCCGGATATCTTCAGGGACAGGATCAAGTGTAATCCTCCCTCCCTTGGCCACATTGGTGCGGAATTCCCCCGGAGCTGATTCCTTCCAGTAGGCATGGACAATGTGTTTGCCCAGAATTACCACCCGAAGGTCTCTTTCCATGGGTATATATTGTTGAATATAGGCTATCCTGGTCTTACTGAGATATGCTTCCAGATCATTCTCGTTCTTGATCAGAAAAACCCCCTCTCCCTTTGAGGACCCAATAGGCATCTTCCCTACACAAGGAAATCCAAAATAGTCGAGGATTTTCATCTTCTGTTGTCTGCCGAAAAACAGGCGGGTCTCAGGTGTGGGGACGTCCAGGAGATTAAAAAGAAGCGTCTGCTTTATTTTATTACCCAAATGCCGATAGCATTGCATACTGGGAAAGGTCTTTTTTCCCATTGCATCCAGGGCATCTGCAAAAAATATGGTCGGGAAATAGACCTTGGAGGCATTCTGGATCAGGGCCCTCTCCTCTGATGAATAATCTGCCAGGTTGGTCCTAACTCCGATAGAAAGCACTGATGGGCAGCGTCTTAGCTGGTAACCCAGGGCAATCCGCAAAGTTTGGTCGTCATGGGTGATTTCTTCCGGCATCTTCATAACCCCAAATCAACAAACATAAATCCGTATTCATCAATCAACAATCATCAATCCCTCAATTCCTAATTCGGTTTATGATTTTATTGATGATTTCAGTAAATTCAGTCAGTTTCAAGACATAAACCAATATCCCGTATGAAACAATGCCCAATGACATTGATGCAAATACCTTGACAGTTAAAAGCCAGATCCCCGGGCTGCCTGCAATGCGAATCTGGACCCACCATACCAACAGGCCCATTATGCCCGAGGCCAGGAAGATTTTTCCCAGGGACATGAAAAGCCTTCCTGCAGGATAACCGTCTATTTTTCTATAAAGTACTGTGGTCAGGAGCATGAAGTTGAGTATCATGGTGACAGAGGTGGAAAGCGCTATGGCCCTGTGCTGCAATTTGTCCAATGTGGCAAGTATGATGCATATATTAACCACTACTGCTAAAAAGCTCCCTATTACCGGCCATCGGGTGTCATCAAGGGCATAGAATACCGGCACTACTATCTTCACTGCTGCATAGGCCAGAAGGCCTATGGAATAAAATCTCAAGGCCTGGGCTGTCATGAAAGTGTCTGATTGAGTAAATCGGCCGTGTTCGAAGATAAGTCCTACTATGGGTTCTGCCAGGACCCACAGCCCCACGGCAGATGGAATTGTAAGGGCAAAGGCCAGGGTAAGAGACGAAATCAGCGTATCACCCAGTACTTTGTGGTCTCCCTTGGTTGCCAGCCTTGCCACGACAGGAAGTGTTGCTATGGAAATAGCCACACCAAAGAGCCCGATGGGAAACTGTACGAGCCGGAATGCGTAATTCAGCCAGGCAATACTCCCTTCTGCGCAACGAGAGGCGAAGTTTGTATTTATAAAGATGTTAATCTGGGTTGCGGAAAGGCCTATTATGGCAGGCACTATCAACCGGGCTATGCGTTTCAGCCCCGGGTCCGCCAGGTCCATCATGGGCTTTATTCTGAACCCCTGGCGCAAAATGACAGGCACTTGTATTCCCATTTGAGACAGGCCGCCCAGCAGGGTCCCTATAGCCATACCCACTATGGCTGGTTGTCCCCATAATGGAAACAGCAGGGCAAGTCCTACGCCGACAAATATGGATGTCATGTTGAAGCAACTGGATGCAAGGGACGGGATAAAGAAATAACCTCTTGTGTTCAATATCCCCATAAGGACGGATGAAAGGGAAACCAATAGCAAGAAGGGAAACATTATGATTGTCAGCCGCTGGGTAAGTTCCACCTTGCCGGCGACTTTGGCAAAATCCGGAGCGAGCAGCATTACCAGTTCATTTGAAAAGATCATGCCGAGAATAACGGTCAGGGAAACCACTACAGTGAGTACTGCCAGGACATTGTTTACAAGGCGCCAGGTCTCTTCTTTTGAGCGTTTTTGATCGTATTCGGTAAAGACCGTAACAAAAGCTGCGCTGAGGGCACCCTCTGCAAAAAGGTCCCTTAAAAGATTGGGTATCCGGAAGGCCACAACAAAGGCGTCCATTGCAGTACCTGCACCAAAGAGGCCTGCAAGTACCTGCTCCCTTACAAGGCCCAATATGCGGGAAAAAAATACGGCAATACTTACCGATCCTGCCGACCGGGCAAGGTGGGCGGCCTTTTCATCATGGTTGGACGTGTGTTGCGTGCTCAAGGTTACCTGCTAATAGTATAGGGATTTCCTTTTTTGGACACGGATTACACGGATTGCCACGGATTACACTGCTTAATCCGTGGCAATCCGTGTAATCCGTGAAATCTGTGTCTAAAATTTTCTAAGTCCGCCCGAAGGGCACTAAGCTCAGGGACTGGAAGCAAGGACCAAATCACCTTTTTTTACTCCAAGGTGCCTTGCCACCACATCACATTTAGCCTTCAGGAAGAAAAAGATAGGGGCGTCCGATTCTGACAGGGTCTCGTAATTCCCCTGACCTTTACTGATAATAACAGGGGCTTTTCTGAACAGCTCACGGAATTCCGGAGTACACTGGTCCAAAACAGTACCGGGGGCAGCACATCCGGATGAAATGATGGTTGCTGTTTTGTCAAGGCCTGCTGCCAGGGCGTCTTCTTTGGTAGCATCGTTAATTATCGGTTTTTCTCTGACCACATAAGTGACCGTATGTGCCAGGGTCTCTATCAGCAGGCGGTCCAAGACCGTCTCCCCTGTGTTGTCACCCAGATAGAGAATCCAGTCCGCCCGGGTTACTGCCTTTTTAAATTCCTCTTCATCCCATCGGCCAAAAGACTGGTCCATTATTTTTTGAATCTCTGACTCCAGGTCATAACTTGATGATATCCCGAAATCAATGACATTTCCTATTGTGGCAAGCTGCATAGCAAGTCCCAAAGGGTCTTCAGACTCCGAGACGTTCTTTTTCAACTGGGGATAAAGGGCAAGCGCTTTCTCAGTCCCTTGCTTTTTCACTGTTTTAAAAGGGTCTGTTTCGCCTGTATAGCTGTTTATAAGATCATATACCATTACTGCTGTCTTGGGTGGCGGATCATCCAGCTTAATATTTTTGATTCTCCCCCCCAGATCTATCAGCAGTTTGCGGATTTTCTCGTCGGAAAGGCCCACCAGGCGCCCGGTTCTCAGGGCCTGCATCATGAAACAGGGAATACAGTCCAAAAATGTGCGCATAATTTTTCCCTAAACCCTCTTAATCCATCTCCAGCGAATCCCGCCCGGGGTGTCCATTACCTCCACCCCAAGATCGAGGAGTTGCTGCCGGATATCATCTGCCCTGTCCCAGTCCCTTGAGGTCCTGGCTTCCTCCCTCTGGGAGACCAGGTCCTGGATTTCCCTTGACAGCTCAGGATCAGGGATAGAAATATCCAGGCACCCAAGGACCTTGTCCACATCCTGCAGGGCGTCCATGACATTTTTGGCATCAATGGGTGAAAGCCTTTGGGCGGAAATGAGCGAATTTACATGCCTGATCAATCTGAAAATCGCCCCAAGGGCCTTTGAAGTGTTAAGGTCATCATTAACGGCCTGGGTAAAGTCGTTTTTCATGGCCTCCAGGGCCTTTTTAATATCCGGTCCCGGTTCTCCGGCAGGGTCTTTACCAATAGTAAGGGCCTGGATCTCAGAGACAAAGTAGTCAAACCGCTTCAATGCCTTTGCTGATTCTTCCAGATGGTCGTAAGAAAAATGAATGGGCTTTCTGTAGTGTGTTCTGAGCAGGAAAAATCTCACATGCCTTCCGGTAAAACCCTTTTTATTTAAATCCCGCAGGGTGACAACATTGCCTGCTGAACGCGACATCTTCTTTCCGTCAACCAGAATAAGCTCGCTGTGAATCCAGGTCCGGGCAAGTGGCTGATTCGTGAGGGCCGTTGCAATGGCAATCTCGTTTTCATGATGGGGAAAAATAAGGTCGCAGCCGCTTGTATGTATATCGAAAAATTCTCCCAGATATTGCATTGACATGGCAGCACACTCTATGTGCCAGCCCGGCCTGACCTGTCCCCATTTTGTCTTAAACCCTATTCCCCTCTTGAGCTCATCCAGGGTCACCCGTTTAAAGAGGGTGAAGTCAACAGGACTGTCCTTCTCGTAGTCATCGAGATCTACTGTCCTTCCAATATCAATGCCGGAAAGATCTACCCTGGAAAGCCTTCCATATGATGGTAGTTTTGAGATATCAAAATATACGGAACCGTGTTTGACATATGCATAACCTGCGTCAATGAGTCGCTCGGTCAGTTGAATCATTGCCTCAACATGGGCGCTTGCCCTGGGATAGCAGGCGGCAGGCCTGATGTTCAGGGATGACACGTCCTCCATAAATGCTTGTGTATAACGGTCTGTGAGTTCCTTTAGACTTATCCCTTGAGACAGGGCGGCCTGGATGGTCTTGTCATCCAGGTCTGTGATATTCATCACGTGTGTGACCTCATAACCCTGGTATTCAAGTGTGCATCTTAAAAGATCCGCAACCACCAGCCTTCTGCAGAGTCCCAGGTGGGCGAATTCATGGACCGTGGGTCCGCAGGAGTAGATCTCTGCCTTTCCGGGGTTTAAGGGCTCGAAGATCTCCTTTCTCCGGGTAAGGGTATTAATAAGTTTCAGGGCTTTGGCCTGATCAGCCTCCTCAACCCGTGGAACTGAAAAAATGTCTGTGCTCAGGTAACGGTCGCCTCCATCGGGAAAAATCACGACCACAAGGCCCTGTTCCAGTTTCGCAGCCTCTGAAAGTGCTGCAGCCATGGCAGCCCCCGAACTCATCCCGACAAAAAGCCCTTCCTCGCGTGCAAGCCTTTTAGTCAGTTCAAAGGCATCATCGTCATGCACATTGACAATGTCATCCGGCAGGCGCTTGTCAAAGATCCCGGGCCGGTAGGATTCCTTCATATTCTTGAGTCCCTGGATGCCGTGACCAAAATAGGGCTCCACTCCGACTATCCGGACCTTTGGATTGAGCTCTCGAAAGCGTTGTGTAATTCCCATCAGCGTGCCTGTGGTTCCCATGGCGGTGACTACTACATCTACCTTGCCTTCGGTCTGTTTCCAGATCTCCGGGGCAGTACCATGATAGTGCGCCAGAGAATTGTCAGGGTTGTTGTACTGGTCTGTGCAGAAGTAGCGGTCAGGATTTTCAAGTGCCAGCTTGTATACTGCCTCTATGGCACCATCAGTCCCCAGGCGGGCAGGAGTCAGGAGGATCTCGGCACCGTAGGCCCGCATGATTTGACGACGCTCGATACTGGCTGCCTCGCTCATGGCGATAAGACAGCGATAACCCTTTACAGCCGATACCATCGCAAGACCAATGCCTGTATTACCGCTGCTTGCCTCAAGGATTATTCTGTCCTTTGTGAGCTCTCCCCGTTCTTCCGCCCTTTTAATCATGGAAAGAGCTATACGATCTTTAATAGAGCCTCCCGGATTGAAGCTCTCCATTTTTGCCAGGATAGTGACTTCCTTGCCAGGATTGAGACGGCGAATAGGGATAAGCGGAGTATTACCAATTGTGTCCAGGATGTTTTTAACAGGCTTTCTCATTTGTCTCCGAATTAAATTCTTCAGCAATTGTAACTATTTAGGTTGAAGGTTGAAGGCTGAAGGATTTCAAGCATTTCGCAACGATCGAACAGAGATGAATCCTCTAAACTAATACTGCAATCTCGTCAGCCAACTCAAATGCCCGCAGTTTTGTATGATCACGCATGATTTGTCCCTATTAGCCTTCTACCTTCAGTCTATCCACCTGAATAGTTACCAGCAATTTAATATATACGAACGACTATATTGACAAAAAACTTATGCATCAACATAAATTCACGGACTTTCCTTGACAAGGGCCGTGCGGTTGTTCACATTTACCTGCAATAAAATAACAATATTAGGCGACATCAAGTGCAATCCGTGCTTTGCTGTGACCTAAGTTGAGCGGTTAGCTGTTAGCCATTAGGGTTTAGCTTTGAAAAATCAAGGCATTACATTAATTAGAAATAACACCCAACGGGTAAATGTTTATAATAGCAAAATCTCCTGTAATCATTAAACTAATAGCTAACCGCTAAAGGCTAATCGCTCAATTTAGGTGTGAAAAGGCAGGTGTCGTTTATTATACAAAGAGACAAGAGGTCTTCATGAAGGTATTGCAGAATTTTAAAGACCTGAAGGACGTTGAATCCATCTGGATGCTGACCCGTGAATACAGAGGGATAGCCGGTGCAGGTGGAGTTAAGGATGTGAGCCGAGATCTTGCGGAATCACTGGCGCGTGCAGGCTATGAGGTCTCAGTCATCATGCCTCGTTACGGCTTTGTAAAGCCGGAAGAGTTGAGTTTTAAGACCCTTGGCCCACAATTCAGGGTTGACGCAAATTACGCACATGAAGAACGTAGGGAACGCGTAGGCTTTTGGCACCAGAAGCTGAAGGGTGTTGATATAATACTTGTGGAGGCAAGCCGCTTTAGTGAAAAACTGGGGGTCTATGTATACACAGGGGAAGAAGAGACCCTTGATTCCAATCATAAAAAAGGGGAGGGCCACCTGGACTATTTTGCCATGAATATCCTGCTTCAGAAGGCCGCACTGGATTATGCAATTTTCACAGGTACCAGGCCGGATGTGTTTCATTGTCAGGATGGTCATACAAGTGTGCTCCCGGCCATGATGAGGGAGATTGAGGGCTTCCGGCACTATTTCAAGAGCAGTAGTGCCCTGCTTACCATCCATAATGCCGGCTTAGGCTACCACCAGGATGTAGCGGATCTGTTGTTTGCCATGACTATAACCGGTCTCCCCCAGAGAATAATCTACAGCGCTGTTCTCAACAGTTCCTTTAATCCGTTTCTTGCCGGTGCTGCTTATGCGCCTATAAATACAGTGAGTGAAAACTATGCGAGAGAGCTTCAGGAAACAGAACTTGACGCCCTTACAGGCTGGCTGGGTCATACTCTTAAAGATAGGGGCATATTTATCGAAGGAATTACCAACGGCATAAATCCTGATGAGTTCAGCCCCAGCCATCCGGAAATATTAGGGCTTCCTGCGGCCTTTGATCCAGCCAAGGATGATCTGGCCGGCAAGGCAATCTGCAGAAAGGAGCTTGTCATCAGACTGATGTTTGCCGAGATTGGCGAGATCAAAATGTATGGTTCCATTGATTACAGTCCAAGTCAGCCTTTGGTCACTGTTGTAAGCCGGTTTTCCGAGCAAAAGGGTCTGGATATACTGGGTCAGGCCCTGGAAGTGCTATTGGCAGAGGACAAAAACATTCAGGTAGTAATTCTTGGCAATGGCAACAGGGATATAGAGAACCATCTCATTTCTTTGGCAGAACACCCTGCCTGCGAAGAGCGCTTTGCAGTGCTCATAGGATACGATTCAGGGCTTGCAAACCTCATATATGCCGCAGGGGATTTTTTTGTAATTCCATCCCGATACGAACCCTGTGGACTCACTGATTTCATTGCCCAGCTCATGGGCAACCTACCCATTGTCCGTACTACAGGCGGGCTGGTCAAGGTAAGGGATGGCTTTAATGGTTTTTCTTATAAGGATCATACGCCTGATGCTCTTATTCATGCCGTGAACAGGGCCTTAAAGACCTACAGAGATTCACCTGATACCATAAGGGAGATGCAAGTAAACGCGGTGCATAATATATACGAGAACTACACCTGGGATAAAGTAAGGGAGAAATATATAAGACTTTATCAAAAGGCTATGGAGTTGGTAAGGAAGTAATAACGTCGAAAGATTTTTGGTAAGAGGCTCAGTATGCCTAAGGCTATAAAAAAACGGCACCAAATCATCACTATTGCTATTTCTTTGTTCCTGATGTTTTTTGCGTATCCTTTTTTATTTAAATTATTCCAGCATATTTTCGAACATAGGACATTAACCTACATAGATTCCGTTTTTTGGACAATCTCAACATTGACAAGTCTTGGTGAAGGTCCTTCGTACCTACAGTATAGACACGCTCCTTTGCAGATTCTTTCAATTTTTGTACAGCTTTCAGGAATAGGTATTGTTTCTGTATTACTATCGGTAATCATAATCCCATACGTATCTAAAAAGGTTGTATTGAAGCTGCCGGAGAAAGCTCCCACAGGTCTTGAAAACCACGTAATAATCTGCGGCTACAGTGCATTGGTAGAAAGTTTTGTCGGAATGCTCAAGGAATCAAATACTCCTTTTATTATAATTGAGAAGAATGAAACGACAGCGCGGGAATTACAAAATAGAGGCTACCCAATCATTCTAGGAGAAACAGACTGTGAAGAGACTCTGAAAAACGCAAATATCCAAGAGGCCAGAACAATCCTCGCTAATGAAGGAGCTGAAAAAAATGCCAGCATAGTTCTCGCCGCATCGCCGTTTAAGAAAGAAAACATTGTTCTGATCGAGGATATAACAAAGGCCAAATATTTTAAATACGCCGGAGCCGACAAAGTAATTTCTCCTAAGGAAATTTTCGGAAGTTATATAAGCAGTAAGGTAATCAGACATATTTCCGGACATGAGTTTGAAGCAATAGAGTCCTTAAAAGATTTGAAGATAGTCAGTTTCAAAGTCCCGCCAATGAGCCCGCTGGTCGGGAAAAAGCTCATGGAAACAGGAATTAGAGAAACGGGTTGCCTGGTGCTTGGGATAAGAAGAAGACGGGAAATATCCATAAATCCTTCGGGAGAAACCAAAATAGAAAGAGATTCTTTAGTAATCGCAATAGGAGAGGGCAATCAATTGGATGAAATGGAGGCTCTCATATGTGGAATCACGCCATAGTCGTCGGGTATGGAAATGCCGGGGGAAAGACTGTAAGGGGCCTGCTTAACTCAGGCGTCCCTTTTATTGTCATTGATTTGGATGAAGAAAAGTTGGATGGGGTATCTTTTCCCTACATCATAGGTGATGGCACAAACGAAGAGATTCTATCCGAAGCCGGAGTCAAGAAAGCGCTATTGGTGGTAGTAGCTTCCGACGAAGATATTAAAAATATTTACACAACGTTGCTGGTGAGAGAATTAAATCATAGTTTGGTGATATTCACCAGGGTGGCCTATGCCAATAGCGTAGACAAGGCCTATAGAGCTGGTGCAGATCGCGTCTTTTGCCTGTCGATAGAGGCTGGAAGAATGCTCGGGAAAATGATAATTTCCCCGGAGGACTACGAAAAATATTCTGAAGAATTAAGCACCCTGCCAAAGGGGAGTACCTTTCACAGCTATGAAGTACCGAGAAGCTCATCTCTGTTGGGGAAATCGCTCAACGAATTGGGAATTAGAAGAAAAACCGGGTGCATGGTTGTGAGGATTCAAACGGGTTCAAAACTCGTTAAACTTCCAAGGGGTAAGGATGTCATAGAACCTCAATCCACTCTCCTTATCTTTGGAAGTGCAGATAACATCAAAAAATTCAAAGAGGTATTTGAATGAAATGGTTTGTGGCTGTTTCAGGATGGCCGGCGGATTGCTACTCTCTGAATGGATTTAGTGTGCGTATGTGCGTACGCCCGTTTTTGTAAAGTCCTTATGGTTTCGGGTTACCACCGTTAAATTATGGATTAAAGCCGTAGCGGCAATCTGCTTGTCAAGGGCGTTCTCCGGCTGAGGTACCCGCAGCCGCCCCCAGAGCTGAGCAATATTTTTATCAAAATCCAATATAAAGTCCTGGTATTTGACAAGTAGCTTATCCAACCATTTTTCTAACCTGAAGTTCCCCAAGCAAAACAACAGTAACCTATTGATTTCAAAATAGATTTTTAAAATCTTGGTGTGCAATTACTGACTACACTTAATTTCTCAATATTGTCAGCAAGTTATTTAATTTAAAATTGGCCTATCCGCTTGACTCTCGAAACCACAATATATAGTATGCAACCCTATTCCGGAAAATCATATTTGATACCCATAACTATCTGATATCACTGCGAGCCTTATGGAGCTTTTTGTGGACTACAATTCCCCAAAATTTAAAATATATTGCTATTTCAGCACGTTCCGATTCCAGCTTCCAGTGTATAGGATGAAAGTATGCCTATCCGGTTATTACCCAAAACAATCTTATAAAGACATTATAAGCTGTTGAAAATAATGATTTTTTGAGGCACAAGCATCAAATGAATATTGTCAA
>JGI24025J20009_10003289_pt1 | contig 11082 bp, 7 predicted proteins | sample Cruoilmetagenom3_FD_20009 | JGI IMG/M metagenome (IMG submission 20009) | reverse complement strand
TCAAAATCTTTTTCATGAAATTCTACTGGAACATCCAACATAATGGTAGCTAATTTTTTTGAGAGTAATCCTAAGTCGCCATTTGCTTCAACTTTCTCTTTCATCTTTCCTTTTAGCTCATGAGTATTGGCTAGTAAACCTTCCATGCTTCCATAGGCTGCTAAAAACTTCTTAGCTGTTTTTGGGCCAACACCTGGTAATCCAGGAATATTATCTGAAGCATCTCCCATCATACCCAAATAGTCAATCACTTGTAAGGGGTCTGTGACTTCAAATTTCTTTTGCACTTCAGGAATCCCCCAAGTTTCATATCCACCACCAAACATTGGTCTGTACATGAAAATATTTTCGGAAACGAGCTGTGCAAAATCTTTATCTGGAGTTACCATAAAAGTTTGATAACCTTCTTTTTCAGCTTTTTTGGCTAAGGTTCCAATAACATCATCGGCTTCAAAACCTTCTTTCACCATGATTGGAATATGCATGGCTTTTAAAATTTTATAGATATATGGAACAGCAGTTTTTATACCTTCTGGGGTTTCGTCACGATTGGCTTTGTACTCTTGATACATTTCTACACGATCTGCACTGCCGCCTTTATCAAAACAAACAGCTAAATGGTCTGGACGTTCACGTTTAATAACATCTAAAAGGGAGTTCATAAAGCCCATAATGGCTGAAGTGTCTTCGCCTTTAGAATTGATTCTTGGGTTTTTTATAAAAGCGTAATAGCCACGAAAAATTAAGGCATAAGCATCAATAAGAAAGAGACGTTTTTGATCAGACATTGGATTGTTTTTGTGAGAACATCAAAGCTACAAAAACTTATGCTTTTATGAATGACATTTGATTTGCAATTTGTATTTTTCGGAAGTTAAAAAAGTACAGATGAAAAATTTTTCAATAGCCATTCATGGTGGAGCAGGAACTTTAGTAAAAGGGATGATGACACCTGAATTAGAATCTAAATATAAACAAGCTTTAAAACAAGCAAGAGATTTTGGATATCTCATCTTAGAAAAAGGGGGTAGTTCTGTTGATGCTGTTGAACAGGCTGTGAAAATTCTTGAAGATTCTCCACTATTTAATGCTGGAAAAGGATCCGTATTTACAGCTACAGAATCTCATGAAATGGATGCTTCTATTATGGATGGAAAAACCTTAAATGCAGGAGCTGTGAGTTTAATATCTGGAATTAAAAATCCGGTAAGTTTGGCTCGTGATGTGATGGAAAAAAGTGAACATGTCTTCTTAGCAGGAGAAGGCGCGATGCAGTTCGCTAAAGAATTGGATTATACCTTAGAAAATGATGCTTACTTCTATGATGAGTTTAGACATAAACAATGGTTAGAAATTAAAGATACTGATAGCTTTCAGTTGGATCATTCTACTAAAAAGGATTCTAAATTTGGAACCGTTGGTGCAGTCGCCTGTGATCAAGATGGTAATATTGCTGCAGCAACCTCAACAGGAGGAATGACCAATAAAAAATGGGGACGCGTTGGTGATTCTCCAATGGTTGGATCAGGAAACTACGCTAATAATAAAACGTGTGCAATTTCATGTACTGGAAGTGGAGAGTTTTTTATTCGTGGTGTTGTGGCTTACGATGTGGCTTGTTTGATGGAACATAAAGGTTTGAGTTTGAAAGCCGCTTCAGAAGAGGTNATTCATAAACGAATTCTTGAAATAGGTGGTGATGGTGGTTTGATTGCTGTGGATTCTGAAGCAAATATTGCCATGCCTTTTAATACAGAAGGGATGTATCGAGCAAGTAAATCTTCGAACGGAACAGAGGAGATTTCTATTTATAAATAACTAATTCTGTAGAAAAAAATATAGTATAAAGTCAGACCTTTAGGTAACGTTTGAGATAATAAATATAAATTTATGAGATTCTAGCCTTAGTACGAATACTAAATAAAAGCCGCTTCAATAGGTAATACGTTTACAACTCTATTTTTTATGCTATATTGGTCTCCATTAGAAAGAACGTGAACCGTTAAGTTTGCAATGGTCATTGGTGTTCCTTCATCTAAAACTTTTTCGTTGTTATGAGTTAGTTTATGGCCATCAAAAACAATCACCATACCAGAACCAATAACGGTACAATCGTTTCCATTTTTAATTATCATACCTGTGTCTTCGGCAAGTCCGAAACCAATTAGATTTGGAAATTTTGCTACGGCTTCAGAAACACGACCAAAACGACCTCTTTGAATAAAATGTGTGTCAATTATAAGTTCAGGAATTAGCCCTAAACCTTTATACATGGTAACGGCTCCTTTAATAAAAGCTTCACGTGGACTTCCACCAGCAATCATTTCATTTGTCATTGCCATAGCTCCAGCACTTGTGCCAGCAATTACAAATCCTTCTTCGTTTTTATATCTATCTAATAAGATGTCGTGAATAGTAGTTCCACCAATTCTATTTGTAATTTTAGATTGGTCACCACCAGAAAACATGATGCAATCGGCATTTTTTATTAGTTGAATAGATTCCTCTTTTTCAGAATCTTTTATGCTTCTAATATTTAAAACAGTGACATTTTTGCAACCTAAGGTTGTGAAAGCTGACATATAATTTTCTCCAACTTCAACAGGAATACTAGAAGCAGTTGGAATAACAACAATATTTGCATCGACACCTCCAGCTTCTTTAACTACATGATAAAGAATACCTTCATCTATAAATTCTAAGGTGTGCTTTTCGTCATTTCCCATTCCTTTATCTTCATTTCCACCTATTGGAATTAATGTGCCTTTAAACTTTTGCATGTATTATTATCTTAAAAAAATTATTGTACAAAAATAAACTAATTTTTTACAGATTTTATATATATTTATAATCTTTCACAATAACTAAATTAAAACGCTAACCCACATGAAGATAAGAGAAATTAACGCCATGAGAGGACCAAATTATTGGTCTGTAAGACGTCATAAATTAATAGTAATGGTTTTAGATCTTGAAGAGATGGAAGAATTTCCTTCAAATAAAATTGAAGGATTTCCAGAACGATTAAAGACGATGTTTCCAAGTATGTATTCTCATCGTTGCTCTGAAGGTTGTGAAGGTGGGTTTTTTATGAGAGTTGATGAAGGAACCTGGATGGGTCATATTATAGAGCATATTGCATTAGAAATTCAAACCTTAGCAGGTATGGACACTGGTTTTGGAAGAACACGTGGTTATGGTGAAGAAGGTGTGTATAGTGTTGTATTCTCCTATATGGAAGAGTCTGTTGGACGCTATGCAGCCAAGTCAGCAGTAAGAGTTTGTGAAGCTTTAATAGCTGGAGAAGATTATGACATGACTGATGATATACAGAAAATGAGAGAACTCCGTGAAGAAGATAGATTAGGGCCAAGTACAGGTTCTATTGTTGCTGAAGCCGAAGCAAGAGGTATTCCTTGGATTCGTTTAAATAAGTATTCTCTTTGTCAATTAGGTTATGGAGCCAATCAAAAACGTATTCAAGCAACTGTTACATCTGAAACTAGCAGTATAGGTGTGGAATTAGCCTGTGATAAAGAGGATACAAAATATTTGTTAGAACAAGCAGAAGTGGAAGTGCCTCGTGGAGATATTATTCGTCGTGAGCGTAGTTTGCAAGAAGCTTGTGATTATGTTGGGTTTCCTTTGGTAATTAAGCCAATTGATGGAAATCATGGACGTGGAATTACGGTAGATATTCAGAATTATGAGGATGCACTTCAAGCGTTTCATCATGCTAAAGAGAGTTCTAGAAGTGGTGCCATTATTGTTGAAAAATTTATTAAAGGAGAAGACTATAGGTTGTTGGTTATTAATAATGTTTTAGTAGCTGGTGCAATCCGTACACCTGCTCATGTAATTGGTGATGGAAAATCCACAGTTCAAGAATTAATCGATACAGTAAATAGTGATCCACGTCGTGGCTATGGACATGAAAATGTGCTGACAAAAATTACCACAAACGAGTTAACTCAAACCATTATAAAAGATGCAGGTTATACTTTAGATTCAGTTATTTCTAAAGGCGAAAGACTTATTTTAAAAGACACTGCCAATTTAAGTACTGGCGGAACAGCAGAAGATATTACAGATATTATTCATCCAGCTAATGTAAGTATGGCAGAGCGTATTTCTAAAATTATTGACTTAGATATTTGCGGAATAGATATTATGACCACAGATATTTCTAAACCATTATCTGAAACAGGAGGAGCCGTACTTGAAGTCAACGCAGGACCAGGATTCAGAATGCATTTGGCACCAACAACAGGATTGCCTCGAAATGTGGCTGCTCCTGTAATTGATAAATTATTCCCTCAAAAAGGCGACACAGGACGTATTCCAATTATCGCTACTTCTGGTACCAATGGAAAAACTACAACAACTCGTTTAATTGCACATATTGCTAAAATGAAAGGCTATCGTGTTGGCTATACTACTAGTGATGGTGTTTATATACAAAATAGATTATTAATGACTGGCGATTGTACAGGTCCTGCAAGTGCAGAGTTTGTGCTAAAAGATCCAACAGTAAATTTTGCCGTTTTAGAATGTGCTAGAGGTGGATTGCTACGTGCTGGGCTTGGTTTTAAAAAGTGTGATGTTGCTGTAGTTACTAACGTGGCAGCCGATCATTTAGGACTAAAAGGCATTCATACTATTGAGCAATTAGCCAAGGTAAAAGGCGTAGTGCCAGAAACGGTATTGCCTGAGGGATATGCTATTTTAAATGCAGATGATGATTTGGTTTACGATATGCGTCGTTCTGTAGATTGTAATGTAGCTCTATTTTCGATGGATGAAAATAATCCTAGAGTAAAAGCATTGCAGCGTTTAAATGGTATTACAGCTGTTTATGAAAATGGTTATGTAACCATTTGCAGAGGTGAATGGAAAATGCGTTTAATGAAAGCCGAGAATATTCCGTTAACTTATGGAGGAAAGGCGAAATTCATGATTCAAAATGTACTTGCTGCAGTATTAGCTGCTCATGTTCAAGGAATTAGTATTGAGGACATGAAAGCAGCTTTAGAAACTTTTATTCCTTCAGCATCTCAAACACCTGGTCGTTTAAATTTATTTAAATTTAATGACTTTACAATCCTTTTAGATTATGCACATAATCCAGCTGGTATGTTAGCTCTTAAAAACTTTACAGATGAATTAGATGCCACAGTTAAAGTAGGTATTATAGCAGGAGTTGGAGATAGACGTGATGAAGATACCAATGAGGTTGGTGCAATAGCTGCAGATATGTTTGATGAAATTATTATTCGTCAAGATAAACGCTTGCGTGGAAGAACGGAAGAGGAGCTTATTAAGCTCTTGAATGATGGTATTCAATCGAAAGACCCAAACAAAAAAACAACGATTATTCCTTCAGAAAAAGAAGCTATTACCTATGCTGTTAAGAATGCTGTAAAAGGATCACTTATTATTTTATGTAGTGATGTTATTCCAGATGCATTAGCATTGGTTCAAAAGTTTAAGGAGCAAGAATCTAAAGGTGAATTAATGAGTGCAGATTAATGGTTAAATGATAGAAAACAATAAGTTTTCTGAATTATTTGAAAGGCAAAAAGCCAATCAATTTAATATTGGAAACACGACTTATAAAGAGCGCATAAAAAAATTAAAGAAGTTAAAGAAAGCTCTCGAGTATACTTACAAAAAAGATATTCGTGATGCGATTTTTGCCGATTTCAAAAAACCTTTTTTAGAGACCGATTTAACCGAATTGTATCTGGTAATTAAAGAGATAAAAGTTGCTGTTTCTAATTTAAAAAACTGGACTGAAAATCAAAAAGTTGAAACACCACTTACATTGCTCGGGACTTCTTCATGGATAAAATACGAGCCTAAAGGAGTTTGCTTAATTATTTCGCCTTGGAATTATCCTGTAAATTTAACTTTTAGCCCATTGGTTTCTGCAATTGCGGCAGGAAATACAGTTATTATAAAGCCTTCTGAATTAACGCCAAACACATCAAAAATTATGGCGAAAATAGTGTCAGACGTTTTTACTGAAGATGAAATTGCTTTAGTTGAAGGTGAAGTTGAGGTAGCACAAGAGTTATTAAAATTACCATTCAATCATATCTTTTTTACTGGCTCTCCAACTGTAGGCAAAATTGTTATGGAAGCTGCTTCCAAAAATTTAACGTCTGTAACTTTGGAATTAGGAGGGAAATCACCAACCATTATTGATGAAACTGCTAATGTTAATAAAGCTGTTAAAAATTTGGTTTGGGGTAAATATCTTAACACAGGTCAGACCTGTATTGCACCAGATTATTTGTTAGTACATGAATCGAAAAAAGATGAATTTCTCAAGGCTTTTAAAAGAAAGGCTGAATACTATTATTCTAATGATTCTTTAAAATCTGATTCCTTTGGTAGAGTTGTGAATGAAAAACATTTTAATCGTTTAGTGAGTTATATTACATCGGCAAAAGAAAGTGGAGCAACTATAGAAATGGGAGGAGATTATAACCAAGAGGATAAATTTATAGAACCTACTGTTATTTCAAATATTAATGAAGACCATGCGCTTTTACAAGAAGAAATATTTGGACCAATTTTGCCAATAAAAACCTATAAGCATATAGATGAGGTCGTTACTTATGTGAATTCAAAAGAAAGGCCATTAGCTCTTTATATATATAGTAATAGCAATAAAAATGTAAACTATGTAATAAATAATACTAGAGCAGGAGGAACCTGTATTAACACAATTGCTTTGCATCTTTCAAATCATGGGTTGCCTTTTGGTGGCTCTAATAACAGTGGTATTGGAAAAACGCATGGTTATTTTGGGTTTCAAGATTTTTCAAACCAACGTGCTGTATTAAAAAAGTATACTATTGGGCCACTTAATTTTTTATTTCCACCTTATACTAATTGGAAGCAGAAGATTGTGGATTTAGCAATAAAGTGGTTTTGATAAGTCGCTTCAAGGATCCCGAGTTTTTACTCTGAAAGTATCGGGAAGTTAACTTTTATTAAAATAATCAGATTGTATCTGTTCATTTACTCCATCCTAAAGCTTGGCCATACTAAACCATTGATGAATCGAATAACTTCCAGTTTCACCTTTTTTATTAACTGCAATGTAACCTACTTGAAAATTTTTATAGTCACTGTTGGGTTTATTAACGATTCTACTAATGGCTTCTTCGCAAGCTTCTTGTGGTGACTTTCCTTGACGTATAAGTTCTACAACCAGAAAACTGCCAACCGTTTTTACAACTCCTTCATCTAAATCTTTAGAAAATTTATTTAAACAATTTGTTACAAAATAATAAAATACGTTTCATAAGAAGGCATACTTTTTATACTTGGAAAGATAGTAAACCTTAACAGATGGTTAAAATTTATTTTAAAGATAAGATAACGAATGTATTCAATTATCTTTGAGTAAATTTAGAATATGTACCGTTGGGTAATTTTTGCAATTATTTACTTGATTTTAGTGGTGTATGGCTATCAAGCTATTAAAACACTAACAAAAAACAAGTGGGCTTATTTTTCGTTTATTGGCCTGTCTATATTGGTGTTAAGTAATTTTATTTTTCAATTTTCAGTAGCTTCAGATAGTCGTGTATTAACTCAATCTAAAAGTTATGCTTTTGGATTTTTATTGGCATTTATTTCTATAAGTATGGTTGTTGTGCCTATTTTATTTAGTGAAGACATTATTCGGTTTTTTGCAGGCATATTCAATAAGGTTCATCCTTCAAAAAAGAATTTTCATGTACCATCAAGAAGAAAATTTATTAGCAAGATTGCTTTAGGGTTGGCAGCCATTCCATTCTCATCTTTGTTATATGGTATGTATAAAGGCAAATACAATTTTAGAGTTTTAAAATATACGTTACATTTTGAAGATTTACCAGATGTATTCGATGGATATAAAATTACTCAAATAAGTGATATCCATTCAGGAAGTTTTGATAATAGAGAAAAAATTGCATATGCAGTAAATTTAGTAAACGAACAGAAATCTGATACTATTTTATTTACAGGAGATATGGTAAATAATAAAGCTTCAGAAATGTTGCCTTGGAAAGACTTATTCGGCAAATTAGAAGCAAAAGATGGTGTCTATTCTGTACTTGGAAATCATGATTATGGAGATTATGTTGAATGGAATACACAGAATGAAAAGCTTCAAAATCTTGAAGAATTAAAACAGATTCAGAAAGATATTGGCTTTGATTTACTTTTAAACGACAGTCGATTTATTGAAAAAAATGGAGAACGTATTGCAATAATAGGAGTTGAAAATTGGGGTAGGGGACCGTTTAAAAAGGCAGGAGATTTAAAGAAAGCAACTGAAAATATTAATAAAAACGATTTTAAAATATTGATGAGTCATGATCCGTCACATTGGGAAGATGAAGTTATTAGTGATGAGTATAAATACCATTTAACTTTAAGTGGACATACACATGGTATGCAATTTGGAATAGAAATTCCAGGTTGGATTAAGTGGAGTCCTATTAAATGGCGTTATAAATATTGGGCTGGAATTTATAAAGAATTAGACCAATATATCAATGTAAACAGAGGATTTGGTTATCTTGGATATCCTGGTAGAGTTGGTATTTGGCCAGAAATTACAGTTATTGAACTTAAAAAAGGTAAAGATTTAGCATAATTTAAACAAAGCAACTTTTCTTACTATAAAAATGCGTATTTTTATGATACAAATTAGTTGAAACCTACTATTTATTAGGCATATATACAAAATATGAAAAAAATACGTAGGTTTGTAAATAATCATTTGACTTAAAACTTAAAAAGGTATGTCAAAATTTGGGGAACTTATAGACGTAGAAATTCCTGTACTACTAGATTTCTTTACCGAATGGAATGATCAATCTACTGCCATGCATCCTGTTTTAAGAGATGTTGCTGCTGCATTAGGTGACAAGGCAAAAGTTATAAAAATTGATGTTGATAAAAATAAAGAATTAGCTGAAGCTTTAAGAGTTAAAGGCTTGCCAACATTAATTATTTATAAAAATGGTGAAATGAAATGGCGTCATAGCGGCGAACAAGATGCCAATACTTTAATAGGAATTATTCAAGAGTATATTTAAGCGGTTAACGATTTAAAAGTGTAGCCTTTATTTTTAAAATATTCTAAAGTTTTAGGTAATGCATACATCATGTTTTTAGATGCCTTTTCGCTATCATGAAACACAATAATACTTCCGTTTTCAGCATTTTTTACCACATTATTTAAACAGGTTTCTTTTTTAATTGAAGATTTCCAATCTATAGCCAAAACATGCCACATAATAATTCGATATCCTAAATCAATTAATTCACGTCCTTGCTTTTTAGTAATTTGTCCATAAGGAGGACGAAAAAGCTTATGTTTTGAAGATTGAATTTTAGAATTTTCAGATTTTTGAAGCTGAAAATCTATAAATTCCTGAGCTTGCTTAACATTATTAACGTAACTCTTGGTTGAAGATTTCCAACCCCTTGGATGATTGTATGTGTGATTTCCTATAACATGTCCATTACTTAAAATGTTATCGAAAATATCTGGATGATTTTTTACATTATCTCCAACACAAAAAAAAGTAGCTTTTGCATTAAATTGATTTAATACATCAAGAGTCCAATTGGTAATTGTTGGAGTTGGGCCATCATCAAAGGTTAAAAAAATAATTTTTTCCTCTTGAGACATTCTCCAAATATAATTTGGAAAAAACCTTTTTACAATTCGAGGAATTTTAGCAGGAATTAATTCCATTTTTAGTTATTAAAATCTAACAACAAACTATCTAGTTCTGTTTCTTGAATAAGGTCAAGATCTTGTTCTGGAATTGTTTCAGTTTCCGTACCATCATAAAAATGACTAAATAAATTTAAATAGTTTGAAAATATTTTAGATTCATCTAAATAAAAACCTTCGTCATAATCTTGTAATACATCAAGGATTCCTTTGTAACGTTCAATGTCTGTTAAAATGTCTTCAATTAATCTATATTGACTTTCAACATCCAATTTGCTATAGTATGTTAAGTTTTCTTGATATTTTTTAGAGACATCTTTGTAAAGTTTCTGTGCTTTATCATCAGATTCAACTTCATAGTAAGCACCAATATAAGGTTCTAATAAGGTATAATAGCCAAATTGTTCAACAGGCATATTATCCATTGCTATATCTGCAATTTCTTCAGCCTTCGTTAATTTATCTTCAATTATTAATTGTTCCACTAGTCTGGCTAAATTGCCTCTGTATGTAATAGAATTTCTACGTGTTTCTGTATCATGATAGATATCTGTAGCTCCACTATTTCCCCAATCCCATTTTACTACTTTTTCATACATTAAATCGCTATCAACTCTTCCCATATCAAATGGATTTGCTCTATCTACAGGCGTTTTTATTGGTACTAATTTATAGCACATTCCATCCAGCTGTAAATAGTCTTTCATCCAGATATAATCTTCATTTCCAAAAGCACCACCTGTGAAATACAATGGTCTTTCCCAGTTGTTATTAGCAACAATGTCAAGCATTAACAGCCTGTTTTTATACAAGGCATTATCTGTTATTTCAACATCTAAATAATCTACCATTTTATCTGCATCTTTTTCTTTTACAATTCCAGATTTTAATGCATTTTCTTTATTAACAGGGATTCGGATGTTTTCTACTGGAAAATAATTTGAATTCACCAATTGAGATGGATAGAAACTTGGGTCATCACCTTGTTGTTCTAAGATGTATTTAAATTTTGTTCTTGGATTATCGCTAGTAACAAAATCTAAAAAGTCTTTAATTTCCATGGTGTCTCTAGAAATCATTCGCTTCATGATATAATCTCTAGTTCCATATCTATATTGGTCATGTGTTAATTGTGATGGAATAGGATCACTTTCATAAGCTTTACGTTTCATTTGGTCTATATACCAATCTGTTTGAAACAAACTTGTATTAACGACTCTTACATCTGTTCTATAACCTTCAATTTCTTGAGCATACCAAAGGGCAAACGTATCGTTATCTCCTATGGAGAAAAGAATGCCATTCTCTTCGCAAGAGTCTAAATATTTTTT
>JGI24025J20009_10003288_pt1 | contig 11082 bp, 11 predicted proteins | sample Cruoilmetagenom3_FD_20009 | JGI IMG/M metagenome (IMG submission 20009) | reverse complement strand
TTTCTTTGTCATCGACCGCAAGGCCGGGGTAGGATAGGCTGTTCCAAGTCTGCGGTGGGGGAAGATCTATGTTTGTCGTCGCGCTGGTTTTTTGGGTCTCTACATCTCGCCGACTTACGCACAGGGTCATGCTTTGGGTCCGTTTGCCACGTTCGAGCGGACCAGCGAGCCGGTCCTGAACGACCCGCATGATCTGACCTTTGGAGCGGACGGGCGGCTTTCCGTGGCCGACAAATTCGGCAATCGCATCGTGGTGGTGGACCCCGACACGCTGGACGTGTTCGAAACCTTTGGTGACGGAGAGTTGCCGACTGAACTTCGGGCTTTCTCACCGGTTTTTCACGCCGCAGATGGTCCAGTGCCAGCGTGTCCTGGTGGCGGTCTACGATGAGCAAAATACAGGCGGCGAACGTAATGATTGTTGGATAGAACACCTGCGAATTGAACACGATACGGTCGACGCCGGTTATATACCAACGATACGGATCAATAATGGCCCACCACACGCTTGCCGCCGTAAAGCCGTGGATGGCGGCCTGCAGTGGCAGGGCAAACCGGCGCCACAGCCCAAGGGCGCAGAGCACACTGATAACAAGTTGGGCGCCACCGGTAGAATAGCCAAGAACCGCGTTTGTGGTCGCATCCAACTCAAAATTCCGCCCGATGGCGAGCGGCGGTTTGGCTTTGACGATCTTGCTGAAACCACTCCAGATAAGGAGAAACCCAGTTGTGACGCGCAGCATGAGAAGGACAATTCATTGGGCCGGGGGCGATGTGATAAATCGGTCGAATGTCATCTCTGGCTCCTTGCCAGAGGGGTGGTGCGCAAATTGCTGTCGATCACCACTTGGGCGCCAATGGTTACTGATAGGCGGACCACTTCAGTCAAAACCCCTAGGCAAAACGCCTTACATTTCGCCCGGAGTATTGACCAAAATACCCGATGCGCCACCCGCCGAAACCCCTCCCGGCGGGCAGTGGTCGTTTACATTCCCAGCGACGCTTTATACAGCGCGACCTGGCTGTCGCGACCGATCTGGTCGGTGATCTTTTCCCAGGCGGCGGCAATTGCATCTGCTGTTTCCTGGGCGGATCCGTATTGGCCGGCAAAGCCTTTGGCCAACTCGTCCTCGGCAACCGAATAGTATTGGAAGATGCCGGGGATGCGCGGTTCGATTGCCGCGTTGGGGTGGTTATAGCTGTCGGCGTTTGAGCCGAGGTAATCCTCGACAAAAGCACGGTCATAGCCCGCTGCCTCCCACTCGTCATACTGGAAGTGAGAGTTGCGGTAAGGTTGGAACCCCGAAGGATAGGCCGAGGCCCACAAGGACAGGTCCTTGCCACCCAGATGCGCCGCGGCGGACCAGGCCGCTTTGTGCTTTTTGGTATCGCCGTCGACTGTGGCCATGACGTATACACCCCAACCGATATAGGCATTATTAGGCGAAACGTTGGCCTGCTCGTCCCACTGGTTGGTTTTCGAATTCCACACCTTTTCGGACGCTGGATTGATGTCAAAGCCCACCACGTCGCCGACCACGGATGTGTCGGATGTGCGCGCTGAAGATCCCACATCGCCCCACCAGTTCAGCATGCCGCCAGTGCCGGCAAGGAACTGCTGGAATGCGGTGGTGCCGGGATCGGCGTTGATCTGGTCGGCGGGGTAGGCGCCTGCTTTGATCAGGTCCATCACGTCTTGAATCGCCTGCACGAAACCGGGGTTGTTGACCCTTGGTTTCATCGTATCAGGGTCAAACAGCCATGCCGGGTCATCGGGATGCTTGGCATAGGGCGTCGCCCGGTTTTCCAGAAAGTAGAAGCCAAAACCGCCCCAACCCTTGAGCGGATCAAGATACCCATGTGCCGGCAGGCCGGTCAGCGGATCGGTCTGGCCAATGATCTTTTTCGAGAATTCGTTGACCTCTTCCCAGGTTTTGGGTGGCTCGCTGAAACCAGTGGCCGCAACGATGGCCGGGTCGGTAAAGTAGTCCTTGCGATAGGCGAAACTGTGGCAATCGCCGTCAATTGACACACGATAGGTTTTGCCATCCCATGTGCCCACGGGGGCCTTCAGATAGTCCACGTAATCGTCCATATCGATCACGTCTTTGACCCAGTCGGGCATTTCTGATGCCAGGCCCTTGCCCAACACATCGCCCTCAAACGGCGCACCCATTTCGATGATGTCGAAATCGACGGTGCCAGTGGCAATCGATTGTTGCAGGCGCGCGTTATAATCGGCCTGTGCCAGATCAATCCAGTTAATCTTGGCGCCGGTATATTTCTCCCACGGTTTCAGGAAACCCCGGAACAGAAAGTTGTGCAGGTTCTGGTTGTTCAGCCCCATGAATGTCAGCTCGACACCCTCAAACTCACCTTCGGCCACTATTTCCTTGGTTGGTCCAAGCGTCAGTTCCCCGACTTTTTGCCAATCGGCATCGCTGGGTGATCCCATGCCGACGCCGGGGATTTTCAAGATTTCCTGGCGCAACGCCCCATGCGCGGCGGCTGCCGCCGGGCGCGCGCCCATGCCGCCAGCGGATGCCACCAGGCCCGCAGCGGCGGCGCCTTGCATCAGTTTGCGGCGGCTCATTTGCGCCTGCATGACATGATTGAACAGATCTGTTTTCATTGTTGGTCCTCCCTAATTGACCAGTTGGTCACTGTGCCCCCGATTGCTGCACCGGTCGTTTGATCGTCCAGAATTCATTCAGGGCGCAGCAAAAGGGCCCACCGCTAAACCGACAGCGGTTTTGGTCTGACCTAACCTGACGTGACTTTTTCAGGCCGGTCGAAACCTGTCAAGATACTAACATGTTAGTATGATCAGACGATAGACACGTCAGGTGTCGTGGGGTAAACCTTGCAGGTGCGGGCGCAGATGCGGGCACAGACCAGAGAAGGTGGGGTATGGCCGAAGTCACGATACGGGATTTGCAGAAAAGCTATGGTGCGGTGCGGGTTATTCACGGTGTGGATGTCGACATTGAGGATGGGCAGTTCGTGGTTCTGGTCGGCCCGTCGGGTTGCGGGAAATCCACCTTGTTGCGGATGATTGCCGGGCTGGAAGAGGTGACGGGCGGCACCATTCAGATTGGCGATCGGGTGGTCAATAACCTGCCCCCCAGCGACCGCGATATCGCGATGGTGTTTCAGAATTACGCGCTGTACCCGCATAAGACTGTTGCGTCGAACATGGCGTTTTCCTTGCGGATGCGCCGTATGGACAAGGCGGAAATCAAATCCCGCGTGGATCGCGCCGCTGAAATTCTGGGTTTGACCGACTATCTTGACCGCTATCCGCGCGCGCTGTCTGGCGGGCAACGTCAGCGCGTGGCGATGGGCCGGGCAATTGTGCGCGACCCACAAGTGTTTTTGTTCGACGAACCCCTGTCCAATCTCGACGCCAAGCTGCGGGTGCAGATGCGCGCCGAAATACGCGAGTTGCATCAGCGGTTAGGCACCACCACGGTGTACGTGACCCATGATCAGATCGAAGCGATGACCATGGCCGACAAGATTGTGGTGATGCAGGGCGGGCATATCGAACAGGTCGGCAGCCCGCTAGAATTGTATGACACCCCGGCCAATATCTTTGTCGCCGGGTTCATCGGCTCTCCGTCGATGAATTTCTTTGAGGGCGTGGTCAGCAAATCGCAAGAGTCTGTGCGGATCGGCGGCGTTGTGTTTGAGACCGGCGCGCGCGACGGGTTGGTTGCGGGCCAGCGCGTGGTGTTTGGCATCCGGCCAGAGCATTTGCATCTGGGTGATGGCGGGCTGCCTTTGGTGGTCGTGGTGGTTGAACCGACAGGCTCGGAAACCCATGTCATCTGCCGTTTTGGCCAACAGGATGTGGTGGCGGTGTTCCGCGAGCGCCATGCCTTTACGGCGGGTCAGGTGATCAGCCTCTGCCCGGCACCGGACCAAGTGGTTTTATTTGACGCCGAAACCCGCAAGCGGATCGGGTAGCGGCCACATTATTGGAAACAGAAAGGCCAAAACCATGCTGAAAGGAATTGATCCCCGGTTGAACGCGGATGTGCTTTATGCGTTGCGCGCGATGGGTCACGGAGACGTCCTGGTTCTGTCAGACACCAACTTCCCCTCGGATTCGGTTGCCGCCGAGACTGTAGTGGGAGAGCCGCTGCGGATGGACAACCTGACCTCGGCCCAGGCAGCCGAAGCGATCCTGTCGGTGCTGCCGCTGGATACGTTTGTCGATGATTTCGCCGGACGGATGGAGATCGTCGGCGCCCCGGATCAGGTCCCCCCGGTGCAGGCTGAGGTTCAGGCGGTGATTGACGCCGCCGAAGGCACGCCAAGGCTGATGGTCAGCATCGAACGCTTTGCCTTTTATGATCTTGCTAAATCCGCCTATGCGGTTATCCAAACCGGCGAGCGGCGGTTTTATGGCTGTTTCATGTTGCGCAAAGGGGTAATTTCCCCGGATGACTGACCAGATGATTAAGAGGTTCAGATGACACAGGATATCGTGGTTCTGGGGGTGTTTGTCGCCGATACGTCTTATCGGGCCGATCGCGCGCCGCGCATGGGCGAGACGATTATGGGCAACAGTTTTGCCCTGGGACCCGGCGGCAAGGGGTCAAATCAGGCGGTGGCGGCGGCGCGTGTGGGCGGCAACGTGCATTTCATCACCCGGCTGGGGCGCGATCCCTTTGCCGATATGGCGCTGGCAACATGGGACCGCGCCGGGGTGATCCCGAAGATCACCCAGCATGGCGACAGCTATACCGGGGCGGCCTATATATTTGTTGAAGAAGCCACGGGCGACAACGCGATAATTGTGTGTCCGGGGGTGGCCGGGACCATCTCGGTTGCCGATATAGATGCGCGCGCTGACCTGATCGGCGGCGCGACGGTGTTTATGACGCAGCTGGAACAGCCAATGGCGGCGGCACATCATGCGCTGGGCTTGGCGCGTGCGGGCGGGGCAGTGACCATCCTGAATCCAGCCCCGGCGGCGGATTTGCCTGCTGGTATGCTGGGTTTATGTGATTACGTCACGCCAAACGAAAGCGAGGCCGAGGGGCTGACTGGGGTGTCGGTGGCTTCGGTTGAACAGGCTACGCAGGCGGCGGTCGCCTTGCTGGGGGCGGGCGTAGGGGCTGCGATTATCACGCTGGGCGAGAATGGGGCGTTGTTTCATGACGGCGCGGTTGCGGTACACGTGCCTGCCTTTGACGCCGGGCCGGTGGTCGAGACCACAGGTGCTGGGGATGCGTTTAATGGCGGGTTTGCCGCCGCTTTGGCGCGCGGTGATGCGCCGTTGCAGGCGGTTCGGTTTGGCTGTGCCACGGCGGCGATTTCGGTGACTCGGCCGGGGACTGCGCCGTCGATGCCAGATTTGGCGGAGGTGCGGATGTTACTGGCGGCGCAGGGGTAAGTTTTTCGTTATGGCCCACTCCTCAAGCCCTTGCGGGCTTTCCTCGTTGGTGGCGACCAGTTCGTTCAGGGCCACGATGGCTTGCAGGGTCTGTGCCGCAGGCGAGGGAAAGGGAAAGGGTAGTGTCCAGTCGGGCCAATGAGGTAGCGCTGTCAGGCGCGATGAAAATGCAACATGACCGGTTGTCAGAGGGAACAGGAACGGCAAGTGTCGTTGCGACAGCGACGGGCGCTCAGGGAATGGCGGGCAATCTGTTGGTAGAGATTTTAGGTGGGGGCAGAGAATGAACATCCTTTTCATCATGTTCGACCAGTTGCGGTTTGACTACCTCAGCTGTGCCGGGCACCCGCATCTGCACACGCCGCATATCGATTCCATCGCCGATATGGGCGTGCGGTTTACCCGCGCTTATGTACAGTCTCCGGTTTGCGGGGCCTCACGGATGAGCAGCTATACCGGGCGCTATGCTTCCAGCCATGGGGCGCAGTATAACGGTTATCCCTTGCGGGTGGGCGAGATAACGCTGGGCGATCATTTGCGTGGCGCGGGCATGGGATGCTGGCTGATTGGCAAGACGCATATGGTTGTCGACAGCGCCGGGATGGATCGGCTGGGGCTGGCGCGTGACAGCGTGATCGGCGCACGGCAGGCGGAATGTGGATTTGATGTGTGGGCGCGCGATGACGGGCTGTGGGCGCAGGGGCCGGATGGGTTTTATGACGCCAAACGCAGCCCCTATAACGAATACCTGAAATCCAAGGGCTATCCGGGGGGCAATCCGTGGAATGACTTTGCCAATTCTGCGGCCCAAGAGGGCGACATCGCGTCGGGTTGGTTCATGGCCAATGCCGACAAACCGGCCAATATCGCCGAAGAAGACAGTGAAACGCCCTGGCTGACGTCCGAGGCGATCCGCTTTATCGAACAGGCTGACGGGCCGTGGTGCGCGCATGTCAGCTATATCAAACCGCACTGGCCCTATATTGTGCCCGCACCCTATCACGACATGTACGGGTCCAACCACGTGCCCGCCGCGACGCGCCACCCCGGCGAGCGGGACAATCCGCACCCGGTTTATGGCGCGTTCATGAATAATGCGATCGGCCAGGCATTTGCGCGCGACGAGGTTCGGCAAAAGGTGATCCCGGCCTATATGGGGCTGATCAAGCAGATCGATGATCAGATGGGGCGGCTGTTTGGTTTTCTGAAAGACACCGGGCGGATGGACGACACGATGATCGTGATCACGTCGGACCATGGCGATTATCTGGGCGATCACTGGCTGGGTGAAAAAGATTTGTTTCACGACCCCTCCGTCAAAGTGCCGCTGATCATTTATGACCCGCGCGCCGCGGCCGACGCGACGCGTGGCACCACCTGTGATGCGCTGGTTCAGGCCATTGATCTGGCCCCCACCTTTCTGGAGGTCGCGGGTGGCGAACCCGCCGGGCATATCCTGGAAGGGCGGTCGCTGAGCCCGTTGCTGTATGGCGAGATGCCCGAGGATTGGCGCGACTTTGCGATCAGCGAATATGACTATGCGATGTCCCCGGCCTGTACCAAGCTGGGGGTGGAGCCGCGTGACGCGCGGCTGTTCATGGTGACGGACAAGCGGTGGAAATTTGTGCATGCCGAGGGTGGGTTTCGCCCGATGCTGTTTGATATGGAAGCCGACCCGGAAGAGTATTTTGATCTGGGGGCCAGCACCGAACACGCAGAGGTGATTGCGCTGATGTATGATCGGCTGGGCAGATGGGGGCGGCGGATGTCTCAACGCGTGACCTTGTCAGACACGGACATCGTCGAGGCGCGCGGCAAGTCACGGCGCAAAGGCATCCTGTTGGGGGTATTTGACGCGGCGGACGTCGATGATGATCTGACGGGCAAATATCGCGGACCGGTCCCGGCCGGGGTACAGGCGCAGGAAGATTAGGGCGGGTCTTTGGTTGCCCGTTTTCAGATGACCTGTCTGCCTGCTAGAGCGTGTCGCGTTGGATCGAATTCATCTGCCGGGGTGAACGCGCTGTGTCGCGCCGGGATACTCATCGACCTCTTGCGAGGTCTCTTCGTATTGCGGCAGGTGGCGTAGACCCAGAGAATATGCCATCAACATGCCGCACGTTGTCGGCGTGCCGGATGCCACGGACCGCAAGCTGATGATCGCTTGCCCTGCGGTCCGGAACGGGTTGCTGCATGTAAAACTGGTGGCTGTGCCGGTTACGCTTTGAACTCCTCGTCCACCGGGGTTTGCAGCCCGGTCACCAACGCGTTGGTCTGGCTGGCCATGCCGATGACCGCCAGCAATTCGCCATACATTTCCGGGGTCATGCCTTTGGCCCTTGCCGCAGCGGTGTGCGAATGCACACAGTATTCACAGCCGTTGGCTGTCGACACCGCGACATACAGCATTTCCTTGACCAACGGGTCCAGCGCACCGGGGGCCATCACCACCTTTAGCCGATCCCAGGTGGCGCGTAGCAACGCCGGATCATGCGCCAATGCGCGCCAGAAATTGTTGATGAAATCCGTACCCCGCAGGGTGCGGATTTCGGTGAAGACAGCCAGCGCCTCGGCGCTGACCTCTTCATCGCTGAGCAGATGAACCGTGCCCATTCAGACCATCGCAAAGATGCGGGCAGGGCCGCCCGAGCCACCGCGATGTTTTGGCGCGCCGACCACCAGCGTGGCACCGCTGGCGGGAACCTTGTCCAGATTGGTCAGGCATTCGATACCATAGCGGTTGGTGGGCAGCCACGCGTAATGGGTGGCGAAATCTGGCGATAGCCCGTAATCCAGCGACAGGGTGTCGACGGCGATGGACACGGCCTTGGTCTCTTCGGTCAGCATCTTGGCGGCCTCGACGTGGAAGCCGGGGAAATGCATCTTGCCTTCGCCATCCGCATTGCGGAACCCGTCGCCGCCGGATTTTCCGGCCCAGCCGGAATGCATCGCCACACAGGCACCATCCGGGATTGGGCCGTTGGCCGAAATCCACGCCTTGATGTCGTCTGGTGTCACTTGGGCGTCTGCGTCTTCGGCAGCGCGGGCGGCGATGTCGATCACTGCCAGCGGGCACATCAGGTTCTCTACCGGGATTTCTTCAACCGACTGGCCATCAGCGGAAAAGTGCAGCGGCGCGTCCACATGGGTGCCGGTATGTTCGTTTACTGTCAGCTCAAACAGGTTGAACCCGTGTTCTTTAAAGTTGAACTTTTGGTCTGTCTTAAATCCAGGGGCTCCGAAGTAGGTAGGGAAGGTTTCGTCATAGGTATGGGTCATATCCACCACGCTGCCATGCCCGGCGGCCATTGCCGGGGTGGTGCCCGAAATCCCCAGCGCCGTGGCGGCAGTGGCTGTGGCGGCCGCTGTAAAGAAAGAGCGGCGCGACAGCATTTTGTCCTTCACCGCGTTCATCACGCAAATATCACACATTTTGTCGTCTCCCTGAAAATTGATTGTTCTGTTCGTGTCGGTGTCTGATCTGCTGCCTTTGGCATCTGGTATTTTGTGCACGCCCTTCGCGTTACGTCGAGTCTTTGTTTTATGTGGTCAGGGGAGGGGCGGTTTTTGGGGCATCCTTTGGCCAGCACGATGATTGCGTTGGCAGGTGTGGCAGCCTACCTTGCGCGGGAAAATAGGCGGCAGGCGGAACAAGGGCAGGATGGCTGGGCAGACAGAGCAGGTGTTGAACGCGATTCTGGCGGATATCGACGGCGGGCGGTTGAACCCCGGCGATATCATCGAAGAGGCGCCATTGGTGCAGCAACACGGCGTGTCCCGCACCCCGGTGCGCGAAGCGTTCATTCAACTGGAAGCCGCCGGGCTGATCCGCAGGTTGCCGCGCAAGGGGGCGGTTCTGTTCCGCCCCACGCTTGAGGAATTCCTGGCCATCCTTGAGGTCCACGCCAAGCTGGAAGGTCAGGCCGCCGGGTTGGCCGCACGGCGGCTAAGTCCGCAGAACGCCATCGATCTAGAGGCCGCCGTGGTCGCCTGCGAGGTCCATGCGGCGCAAAAGGGCGATGATGACCCCAACGGCTATTACCAGTTGAACCTGCGATTCCACGAGGTGGTGGCGATCAGCGCGGGCAATCCGTTTCTGGTTGAGATGATCAAGACCAACGCGCGCAAACTGATGGCTTATTACCGGGCGCGCTATCGCTATCCGGGGTCCATCGCGGTGTCTGCCGCCGAACACCGCCAGATTGCCGGTCTGATCACCAGCCATCAGCGGGACAAGGCCGAAACGGCGATGGCCACGCATGTACAGTTTGATCAGGTCACAGTGATGGATTTGCTGGCCGCGCTCTAGGGTGCCCCGTTTCGCGGGGCCTGTTCGAAGAACCGCGCGATGCTGGTGGCAAAAGCGGCCATATCCGAGGTTTCCGCCAGCGACGCCCGGGCCTTTCCCGCCAGATTCGGCCCCATCTGCGGCGCCAGTTCCTCGGTCAGGGCGGCGATAAAATCCGCCGTCATCTCGGGGTGGTGCTGGGTGGTGTAAATACGTCCATCAATGGCAAAACTGGTGACGTCGCAGGTCTCGGACCGGCTAAGGACTTCGGCGCCGTCGGGCAGGGCGGTCACCTGTTCCACATGGCTGGCATACAGCTTTACCTCGTCCGGCAAATTCCGCGCCCAGTCGGGGCGGGCCAGTATCTGGTTGCGGGTCAGCCCATGCACCCAGCCGCCCGGATTGCGCCCCACCGCCCCCCCCAATGCCAGCGCGATTGCCTGATGTCCAAAGCAGGCGCCAAACATCGGCAGCCCGGCGGCATCCATGGTGCGGATCAGGTCCAGCAACCGCGCCACCCAAGGTGCGTCGCCCAGCACCGAGGCCGGGCTGCCGGTGATCATTACGCCGTCAAAACGGGACAGATCGTCGGGAAACACCCCAGCTTTGACGGCAAACACCTCGGTGGTCCAGTCCGGGCGCGCCAGTTGGATCAGATCGGTAAATTTCTTACCATCTTTCGGATGGGCATCGGCGAAATCGCTTTCGTCGGTATTTGTCATCAGAATGGCCAGATGCATGTGGGTGCCCGTCGTTATGTTTGGTGTCGAATTTTCTATTTACATATTTAAAAGCACCTATAATATACACATATTAGCTACGGCGTGAAAGGCCAAAAATGACTGTCTGGAGCCCAACCGATGATGGCCACGCCGACCTGACCAGTCATGATGCCTTTGCCAACGGGGTGCCGCATAACACCTTTTCCCGGCTGCGCGCCGAAGACCCGCTGCACTGGACACAATATGCGGGGGGTGAAAATTTCTGGTCGATCACCCGTCATGCCGACATTGCCGAGATGAACAAGAACACGCAGGTGTTCAGTTCGGCCCGCGGTATCCGGATGGAGGACCAGACCTATGACGAATACCTCGCGCGCCGGACCTTTCAGGAAACCGACCCGCCGGAACATGCCCAGCACCGGATGAAACTGTTCCGCGCGTTTTCGCGCACCAGCATGTCGGTCTATGAACAGGACATCCGTGATCTGTGTCAGCCGATTCTGGATGAGGCGCTGGAAAAGGGCACGTTTGATGCGACCAAGGACATTGCCCGGCAATTGCCGATGCGCATTTGGGCAAGGTGGTTGGCCTGCCGGATGAAGACATGCCGTGGCTGGTGGAAAAGGGCGACGCGCTGATCGCCAATACAGATCCCGATTTTACCGATC
>JGI24025J20009_10003286_pt1 | contig 11091 bp, 7 predicted proteins | sample Cruoilmetagenom3_FD_20009 | JGI IMG/M metagenome (IMG submission 20009) | reverse complement strand
CCCGGCCCCGTGTCGGAGGGTGCCCGATTAATGCTGACCTGTATGGGCCTGCATTGGTTTCCCGCCCTGCAGTGTTGGACCAATGCGCCGGACAGCTGGATGCTCGAACAAGTACAGGTACTATTAAATCAGCAGAATGTGCACAGCTATTAACTAGCCCTGCCCCTCCTTTGCCGGGTTTTACCTAAGTAGCCGTAAATACGAAGAGTTTCTATCCTTAAAAGTAGACTACCTCGGTAAAGCCCCCGTTCGTGTTAGGTTCAAGACAAGCCCTGAATTGTTAGTCCGACAAACTAGTGCAACTGTGCTCTGATCAGATGCTAGGGGGTGGCTCATTAGGTTAGAACCCTGGCTAGCACTCCTATACAGTGAGTGGATTAGAATAGATGCTCATACAAAGGATAGACCGCGCAAGAGGAAGCCCTCTTATCGCAGGCACAAGTCGTTAGGCAGATAAAAGAAGGGCGAAAAACCCAAGAAACCATGAGGTTCATATTGCTGTTTAGCCGCGATACCAATGCGGAGTACCGACAAAGTATCCGAATTCTTCTGCTATTGTCGATTCTTCATTGCTTCGTAGCGGCGGCTGGGGAGAAAGACTACCTTTCGGTCCGACAGCGGCTCTATGGACAACAAGAGCCCTCCTACAGTCGGCAGAAAAGGCTGAAGATCGTTACGCTGGCGCAACTGCCACACTACCGCGATATGCGCTTCAGGCAGATTCCGCGGCAGGCAACGGCCGCAAATGTCCAACCTACCGATTTTTTCCGCACAGAGAAAAGAGACGGCCGTTGGTGGTTGATTGACCCCTATGGACACCAGCGGCTATCAATCGCGGTGAATTCCGTAAGGCTCACACCGAAACAGCCGTTACCAGGTGGGCAGGTACACACGGTTACTACTGGTAATGCCTTGCCCTGGGAGTCCTCTGTTATCGATTTGTGGGAGTCGGCCGGCTTCAATGGTTTTGGCGCCTGGTCCGAGCTGGATCGCCTGCAGGGGGCATTGGTGGCTGAGCGCGGGCATCACTACGCGATCAACCTGAATCTGCTTGGTGATTACCTGAAAACCGGCAAGGGGGGCAGAGCTTACCTGCCGGTATTCGAGCAGGGGTTCATGCTGCATGCCCGACGCCGTATGCGGGAGGTGGCCTCACGGGCTGGTGATCCCCGCTTGTTGGGTTATTTTTCCGACAATGAGCTGCCTTTCTGGCACGTTGATCCGGGTGATTACCTTGCTATTGAGGACGAAGAGGATGCCAATTACCGGGCTGTGCGGGCCTGGGTGTCCGAACAGTCTCTGGATGCGGCGCGCTTCACCAGCGCTGATCTAGCCCGCTTTCGGGTATTCGTTCTGCAGCAATATCTTGAGGTGGTAACGGCCGCTATCGCGGGTGTCGATACCAACCACTTGATTCTCGGCCCCAGGCTGTACGGCCCAGAAATCAATAACGAGCCGTTCCTGCGTATGCTGGGGCGTTATGTCGATGTGGTGTCCATCAATTTTTACCATAAACTCCAGCCCCACAGGCAGCAGATGAACCACTGGGAGGAGTGGTCGGGCAAGCCTTTTCTCATCAGCGAGTTCAGTATCAAAGCAGCCGACAGTGGCAAGGTGAACGAGGACGGAGCTGGGTGGTTGGTAGAGACCCAGGCTGACCGGGGGCGATTTTACCAACACTTTACCCTGACCCTGCTGGAGTCACGGAACTGCGTGGGGTTTCACTGGTACCGCTACAGGGATTCTCCGGGTGACCGTGGGGCCAACAAGGGTATTGTAAGCACAGCGCGTCAGCCCTATACCGATCTGCTGGAAAGTATGGCTGCTATCAATCGCCAGGTGTATTTTCTGGTGGATTACTTTGACAATCGGCATAAACCTTAGCGGCGCTATTCTCGACCTTAACGTCCACCACAGTCCTAGTTGGGTAGGTTGCCGGTAACGACTTATCCAACAGGATGACCACAGGAAGAATGTTTTCATCCATACGCCTGGGCGAGCGCGATACACGCTGCCCGATGGGGTATTCCTGTTCTATGGGGCGCTGTGTGGGATAGGACATCACTACGCAGCCCTCCATCCAGCTGTCCCCCTCGTGCTCTATGCGTACCTTGGCCCGTGCGCCGGTGTGAAGTTTTTGCCAGTCGCCAGCATAGATATAGGCCTCCACCCAGCGGGGCGCATCAGCGGTGATATTCAATATCGTGTCACGATGGTCGATAACTTCACCGGCGTACTTCGTTACCCAGGTCACCGTACCATCTGTAGGTGCAAACAGATCCTGATCCGCTAGTACTACATTGCTGTTGGTCAGCACCTGCTCCAGCTGCTCAATTTCTAGTTTTTTAAGTTCTATGTCTGATGCCATTCCAGATTCCGTAAAACGCAGGTTTTTCTCTGCCTGTGCCACGGCGAACTCCGCGCGCTTAACTGCGGCCTTCTGCTCCTGCAGCAGGGCGTAAGCGATATTGACCTGGCTTTGTATGTCATCGCGCACGTCTTCTGCCTGCTCTAATTGCTGGCTGGTGATGCCATCAAGTAATAGCAGTACCTTTTTTGATGCCAGATCTTTTTTCGCATTGTCTCGCGCTTTCACTTTGCGCTGGAAGGAGGCTCTGGTGGTTTTAATTTTGAGGCGTTGTTGTTCCAGCTGCTGCTCAGCTGCCGCCAGTTCGGAACGGGTGCTGGGGGCGCCGCCTCGGGACATCAGACCCTCTAGTTCTATCATTTTTTTCTGTAGGGCTATCTTGCTGCGATAAATTTCTGCGTTCAGTGAATGCTTGCTCAGGCTGACCAGTACCTCCCCGGCCTTTACCCGGTCGCCCAGGGCGACGTGGATTTCACTGATACGGCTGACCGAGGTGGCGGATATGTTGATCTCCCTGGCCATGACCCGCCCGTAGGTTACCAGCCAGCCGGAGTTCAGTAACAGGTAAAATAGAACCGCGAGCAGCAACAACAGTGGCAGTATAAGCACGCGGCGTCGGCCGATGATGTTCCGATAGCGGCCAAGCAACCCGATACGCTCTTCAAGTTCCTTATTGGGATACTTCTTGTCAGTCCGTGTGATACGCATAATTTGTATTGTTACTCAACGTGATCTGGTCAATGTGTCATCAGGGCCATGTAGTCTTCAAAAGAATACACCCCCAGTTCCCGCAACCCCTTCTGGTGCCGGAATAGGCGGCAGTATTCCTGTATCAGGTTTTCCATACCGCGCGCTGGCAACTGCGCTGAGTCGCCGGCCCGGCGGTATGCTCCGAGATCGATGGTGAAATAGGTTTTCGCCGCCACAGCGCCCAACATTTCCAAAACTTCTGTAGCCTCAGGGGCATTATCGGGATTAATAAAAACACTGACTTTGTCGCCTAAGTCTGCGAGCCCGGCTAACACCTTTGGCTGAGCCGCCAACGCGTCGTATTCGACCTCCACCACGATGGGTAATCCGAGCTGCCGGTAATCCGCAAGGATTGATCGCAATGCCTGTTCGCGGTCTTTGATGAGCGGGTTGGAGAAAACCAGTTTTATACCGTCGAAGTGGCGAGCTTTGTTATCTTGATTTTCTGGTGATTTCACCAGCAGTGGGCTGTCCGGCAGCGGGAGAGTTTTGTCCGCCTCGTCGATGACAAACCGGGCAAACACCGGAAATCCGGCATCCCGTGCTTTACCAAGGAGGTCGCGGTAACTGTCGTCGTATTTAGTGAGTAGCTCCGAGGAGGCGGGAACGACAAGTGCGCTTACGTTATTGAAGCTGGCGAAAGCCTGCAGAAATAGGGATTTGTCAGCGTCGGTGAAACTACGGGTTTCGCTGACCTCCAGTGTCCTGTTGGGTGGATAGACATAGCGGTTCTCGACTTGGCACGTGTCTTCCAGCGACAGGTCAAACGCTGAGAATTGGGTATCCCGCGACGACAGGGCTTGCGCGCGGAACCATCGGTAGGCCGCTTTTTGCTGCTGGGATGCGGCATCGTATTCGCGGTAGAGGCTGCGATAGTAGGAAATATAGGATTGTATTGATTGCAGCCTACCTGAGGGCGCACCGGCTTCGTGGGCGCTCTCCTGGGACTGTAAACGCTGTTTTCTCACTGCGGCGTCTGACTGGGCAGTGGCATACAAGTTTGAGGCCTCGATTAATTTTTTGTAGGTGTTCAGCCAGTCATTGCGTGCCTGAATCAGCGAGTACTCCAGCTCCGCTTCGAACTGGCCGATGACAGCGTCCTGCTGTGCGAGCCTGGCATTGCTCAAGGGCCATATCATTAGGGGTATCTGGAAGCGCACGCCGGTGGCCCACCCTCGCACAAAGGTTACCCGCTCGTTGGCGTAATTTTTGCCATAAGAGGCGAACAAGTTAACCTTGGTCAGACTGAGTACTGATATCGTATCGGACATATCAAGGGAATCGAAGTACTGCTGGTTGGCGATGGCTTCCAGCTCGCTGGTGCGCAGCGCCGGCGTTTCTTCCGTCTCCGGCAGGGTCAGGTGCTGTAAAGTCAGGTGGGTGAGTAGCTCGGGCTCAGTGCCAGCTAGTACCGCCATACGTTGGCGGTAGCTCAGCAGTCTGGTTTCTACCGATTGTAATTGCTGGAGAGTCTTGTCGCGTTTTACTTCGACTTCTACCAGGGCGCTCTTTACGGCATAGCCGCTGTCTATGAGGAGCCGAGTGATGCGAATCATGTGTTCCCGGGCAGAAAGCTCGGCTCTCAAGGCATGCATCTGTTGAGCCGCTGTGCCGAAATCAACGTAACTGTTGAATGCCTGGGTTAGTACGTCATCTTTCACTTCGACATAGCTTGCAATTCTCTGCAGCAACAAGGCATTTTGCTGGTTCATTTCCGTGGGGTGCTCCAGCAGTTCTACCAACCGTTGCGTGAGCATGGCAAAGATGGCTTCCGGGTAGAAACGCAGCATGACGTTCAGTACCGGACTTATGCCGTACTGCTTTTGCTCAAGGATCATCTTTTGTTCGACGATGGCGTAGACGGAATTGCGCACACTTGGACTTCGTCCCTCGACTAGGGCGAGGTACTGTTCCACGGTACGTATCTCCACTATCGGCTGTTCCGCTTCCTGCTGCGGCTGCTGGGACTGGCGGTAACAGTCATTGTTGTCCAGGTGGCAGAGCAGGTAGCTGGCGCGCTCGTCCTGATGGTTGAGCTTGATCGCGCCCTGTAGTTCCGTCCGGGCAAGTTCCTCGTCACCGCGAATATAAGCCATCAGGCCGCGCTCGAAAGGTAGGCCAACGTCAATCAAACGCTCGTCGGCGACATCCTGCGGTATGACCGGCGGGACACAGCCCGTCAGTATGAATGCTAGCAAAAGCGGTAGAAATACACGGGTAATGTCAGAGGGCGTTTTCATCAGTAACGGGGCATCTGCTTTTGTACCTTAGGCGGTGCAAATTTGTCTCGGTAAGAGCGCCTGAACACCAGTTCGTCGATATATGAGATTACCCGCACCAACTTGTAGAACGCCATGTAGAAGCCATAAAAGAACAGGTAGGGCAGCAGCTCTAAGGGCATGGCCTTGCGCTCGGAAAGCTTTATCGCGATGGCGTACTGCGTCAGTCGCAACAGTAAGTGCAGGCATACATTGGTGAACAGGATCATGCCAATGTGCTCGCCGTAGTGAAAGCCCATGTCGACCAGGTAGATTACCCATGCCACCGGAACGACCATCAGGAAAAAGATGTTGTCCAGGAATGCGAGCAAATTACTGAGGCTGAAATTGCTGCTGGTAACGTCGAATACATCCCGATGCCTGCGGAGGCGGTTTTTTACCAGGTTTCTCGACCAGCGCATTCGCTGCTGGATCCAGGCGAGCCATGTCACCGGTGCATCAGTGAGCGACATGGCATCGGGTGCAAAGACTATTTTCTTGTGAATTTTACGGGTCTTGATGGTCAGATCGGAGTCGTTTCCTGGCCCTGGCTCAAACAGCCCCGTGGCGCTCACTACCGATCGCTGGTAAAGGCCGAACCAACCCGGCACACAGACGATCAGGCCCGCCAGGCCCTTGAATCTCCAGCCCATACTCATGGAGAGGAAGTACTCGATGGCCACCATGTGAGTGAGAAAATTGGTATCCTGGTTCCTGATTTTGAAGTTGCCACTGACGGCGCCGACCTCTGGGTCATTGAAATAGCACATGATGCGCGATATTGCCGAGCGGTCGTAGGAGGTATCGGCGTCTATGAACATCAGGTAGTCCCCGCTGGCCACTGTAATACCGTAATTGAGAGCGGCGGATTTGCCCTGTCGCTCTCCTAGTGGGAAGAAGCGTATGTTGTGCTTCCTGGCGTGCTCTGCGCAGATATTGGCGGTGTTGTCTTGAGAACCGTCATCAACCACGACGATTTCAAAATTGGAATAATCCTGGTGCAGCAGGCTTACGATGACCTCGTCGATCAGTCGCTCTTCATTTAGGGCTGGAACGATAATTGAAACCAGCGGCGGTTTGCCTGCGGTGCCGTGCTCAGATAGCCTCCCCAACTGAGGTTTGCTCATGTTTGTGCGGATCAGTGAGTAGATGTCTGTCAGTAGATAGCGCGGTATTTCAAGAAATACCATCACCCAGAAGATGCGCAACAACTCCGTCAGTTCCTTCGACTGAAACCAGAGCATAGCTTCATTCAGGAAAAAGCCCGCGTCGGCAAAGAGGAATAGCAGCCAATCCATACTCACTGACCGGCTCCGGCCTGCATGTCAGGGCCATAACGCTTCATATCTCGAATGTCCTGAAAGCCGCCCCGGACTCTGCCAGCATCTGTTCAGCAAATTTCATCTCTGGAGAAAACACAACGGGATAAAGCTCCACGGCTATGGTGTGCCCCACATACTGTTCCCGGTCGGAGCCCAGCAGTGCCTGCTGTAGTTTTTCGCAAATTGGATTAATGGCCGCTTCGCTAGTATTCGGCATAATAATGGCCAGCCTGTCGGGTTTGAGCATGCCGATGATGTCCGCTCCCCGTACAGCTTCCTTTACAAGCAGTATGACCTGACGTAGCCAGCTGTTGGCATCGTTTGGGCCCACATGAGCCTTTCCGCCGTCCTCCAGTGCGAACTGTACCTGGAGGACTATCAGGTCTGTGCCGTAGCGTGCGCTGTTGTTGAACCGCTGCTCCAGATGACTGGTCAGCGCCGCCTGGTTGTAGACTGGAAAATCGGGATCGTAAAGCTGACCTTCGCTTTCACGCAGCTTGCCGTTCTCAAGCGCATTAGCCCCCTGGGGATTGATCTGATACCTGAGTATCGGGTGTTTTAGCGCATTGTGTACGTCGAACCTCGCTTCGCAGTTGATGCATACACAGGATACGTCGGCATCGGCGAATGTCGCACCGCATTCATTGCACATAAAAGGTGCGGAGGGCTCTTCGTAATCTATACCGATGTGGCGGAGTATTTTGTTGCATTTGGGACAGACGTAGTCCAAGCCTTGACGATACTCCGGCTCGGGCCCTAGATAACCACAGGCGTAATGGTGAATGTGGGTTGTAGGGGCAATATCGCTGCTGGCGCAGGATGTGCAAACCTCGCGAAAGTTGAGGTTGTAATGGGTACATGCGGGACAAAGGTGTATTTTGTCGGCATGCCGCGTATCAAGGTAGCCGTTTGAGGCGAGAAATGTCAGGTCGCCAATTTCCTCTCCGGGCGCAAAATTGAGTAGATCGCCTACCTCGGGGTAGGCGTAACCGCAGGCCGATTCTACAGATGCCTGTGGCTCCAGCCAGTCATTTTTCTCTAGCAGAAAACCCAGTATTTTCAGTCGTGAGCTGTCATCCATAGTGTTTTCGTTCCTTGAGGACAGTACTTCGAATCGTGGTTGAAGGCTTCGTATTCACTTGGTGCGGCCCCATCATTGCGTTTTAAGCGCCCACTTCTCAGACTAGTGAGCACGCCCTCGCGCTGGAATGACACAAGTCAAGGGATGTAGCTTGAGTGGCTACAATTTTTATGGTCATGCCATTGCGATTCTCCATGGCAGAGCGACTCATGCACGGGAGCTTTTCTTGGTCAACTGTGTACCAGCACCTGTGTTTGACTTGTGGGCCATATTGCTACGCTTTCCCCCTATGGTAATTTGCTTAGCTGTTACGTCCGCCACTGGCTGTCTACGTTCAGTGTTTTAAGTCCCGTGTTGGCGGCGGTAGGCCTGCACTTCTTCAGCCGTCGGCAGTTGCATCAGCTCTATCATAATGCCGTCGGGGTCTTCAAAAATAATCGCCTTCACGGTGCCGTAGCCTTTAAGCGGTAAATCCAGCGGCTCGGCATAACATTCAATGCCCTCGCTTTGCAGGCGTTCATAAGTGGTTTGCAGGGTTTCGCCGGTGACCTCAAAAGATAGCAGAAACACACCGGGGTCGCCTGGCCTGCTTGGCCCGTTTTGGTTTTCTGCCGGTGGATCAAATTCAATCAGCTCAATCTCGCCAACCTGGCTTTCGCCCTGTTGCAGGATGACCGAGCGGCCGACAGTGCCGGGTTTGAGTTTCAGTAGTTTCTCGGTAATGGTGCCTTCTAGCGGCATATCCAGGGTTTTATGGAAACCTAGTACGTCGGTGTAAAAAGCGATGGATTTATCGAGGTTGCTAACCGTGAGTGCAACGTGGTGAATTTCACTAATCGCCATTTTTATCTCCTTATTAACATTTTATTGGTTTTTTAGTTGGTAAGAGTGAGCTGAGCATATATCCCCTACCTATTCGTTTGTAGCCCTGAATAACTTCGCCCGCACGGTGTCGCGGTAGCGTCCGGGGGGGACATTGAAGTGACGCTTGAAGAGTTGAGTTAAAAAAGACACATCCTGATAGCCACAGCGATTGGCTATTTCGGCCAATGACAGGTTGCTGTGTTGCAGTAAATCTTTGACGGCATTGAGCCGTAATTCCTGCAGGTAGTTCAGGGGGCTGTGGCCGAGAGCGTTTTTAAAGCGTCTATTAAAGGTGCGCAAGCTCATCTCAAATTGCTCGGCGAGGGCGGCAATGTGGATAGTTTTGTGGAGATTATCCTGCATCCAGATTTGCGCCTGCACGATCTGTTCGTCGGGGTGCTGGGTGGCCTCCCCGCTGTAGTATTTTGTCGGCTCAAAAGAGTTGCGAATTTCGTGGAAGAAATTGCGCTGTACGATATTGGCAACGGCTCGTCCGTACCAGCGGAAGACAATATTTACCATCAACTCGGTGAGGGCGTTAATGCTGGCGGCGCAGTAGAGGTTGTCGGCCCGGGTAATAAAGTACTGGCGTGTTAACTCAACCTTTGGGTAGTCCCGTTGAAGCTGGTCAAAGTAATGCCAGTGGGTGGTGGCGGGTTTGCCATCGAGCAGGCCCGCCTCAGCCAGGTAACAACAGCCGGTGCCGACGGCGCTAATAATAGAGCCCTGTTCGTGGTGATTGACGAGCCAGGGCAGAAATTCCCTGTGGCGGCGAATGATGGGGCGGGGGTTACGCCAGAAACCGGGGATGTGGATTAAGTCGCAGCGGCCAATGTCATCGCCGATGGATGCCGTTGGGGTAAGACTAAAGCCCGATGACGAGGGCACCGGTTCGCCGTTAAGTGATACTGAGTGAACCTCTATCGGGCGGGCATCGCGCTTATTGGCGCGAGCAGAACCGGCGGCGGTGTTGAGGATTTCAATTGGCAGGGTCGCGCTGGTCGCGAGTAGGTTATCGCTGAGCAGGACGGCGATGCGGTAGGGCTCAGTCATAGCAAGCTCCGTGTTGAGTATTAATGGCTAAAATGCCATAGCTAGTGGCCACTATAGCCATTAATGGTGGGTCGCGTACAGCTTACACTCGCTAAGTTATGTTCAATCTATGGATAAGGTAGCAACACACAATGTCAATATTGCCCGTTATTGTTGGATACGGTGGTGTAAATCCCGCCGGAAGAAGCTCATTTGACCAGGCTTACCGCCGCATGGTGCTGGAAAACCTGGCTCAGCAAGAGCAGGAAAAAACCATTGCCGGTCTGGCTTGCATGATGAAGCTGGTTAGCTGGAATGGCTCAGTCTATGAAGATAGTGCGGGCGAAAGCCTCAGCCTCAGTGAAGTCTCTGCGCGCTACGCAGCCGAGGTTTGCGATAAGACCTTAATTCGGCGTATCGAAGAAAACCACTACGACCCCGATGCGGCCTTTTGCCAAAAGACACTGGTAACAGACTCCAGTGAAGAGGCGATGACTTTTCGCACTACAAAGAAAAGCCTACCCGATGAGATACCCGAAAGCTGGCAAGTCACTTATGGCGAAAAGGGTGCGGTGGAAGTAACGATTCAGGGTCAGCAGGAGTGGCGCATTCCCACCACGCGCAATATGTCGGTGAAGGCTGCTGGCCAGTTGCCAACGGGCTTTGAACCGGGTGAGCTTTATAACTCGCGCTTTCAACCGCGAGGCCTGCAGTTGGCGCTGTTTGGTGCCACCGATGCAGTGCGCTCGATAGGCATTGACTGGCAAACCATTTGTGATGCGGTGCAGCCGGACGAGACCGGCGTTTATGCTTCCAGTGCCATGGGCCAGTTGGCTGATGAAGGCCTGGGTGGTTTGATGACCTCGCGCCAGCTGGGTGGCAGGCCGACCTCCAAGCAAGTGCCAATGGGTTTGACCAGCATGCCCGCTGATTTCGTTAATGCTTATGTCTTGGGCAATCTGGGCCACACCGAATCAGTAGCCGGTGCCTGCGCCAGCTTTTTATACAACTTGCGTGCGGCGGTACATGATATTCGCAGTGGTGCACGCCGGGTGGCCGTTGTGGGTTGTGGTGAAGCGCCTATTCTGCCGGAAATTATGGAGGGTTATACCAATATGACCGCCCTGGCGACGGAAGCGAAAATGGAAGCTCTGGGTGATGGCGACCCCCGCCGCTACAGCCGTCCCTTTGGCGAGAATGCCGGCTTTGTCATGGGCGAGTCGGCGCAATATATTGTCTTGATGGACGATGCCCTGGCCATTGAGCTGGGTGCCGACATTTTTGGTGCGGTGCCCGATGTTCACGTTGATGCCGATGGTATTAAAAAATCCATCTCCGGACCGGGGCCAGGCAACTATATTAGCTTTGGCAAGGCGGTTGCCACCGCGCGCAATATTCTTGGTGAAGACGCCGTGC